>Ga0181520_10003847_pt1 | contig 25829 bp, 13 predicted proteins | sample PEATcosm2014_Bin_29_FD_132451 | JGI IMG/M metagenome (GOLD analysis project Ga0181520, IMG submission 132451) | Peatland microbial communities from MTU Mesocosm Facility, Houghton, MI, USA - PEATcosm2014_Bin02_30_metaG | ecosystem: Environmental > Terrestrial > Soil > Wetlands > Peat | place...
TGATCGGCGTGCCCATCATGGGCAAGGCCTTCGACGGCTTCGACTCGCTGCTGGCCATTGTGCAGATGCCGCCGGGCGTGCCCGTGGCCACGGTGGCGGTCAACGGCGCGCGCAATGCGGGCATCCTGGCCGTGCAAATCCTGGCGGTGGGCGACACGCGGCTGCAGGCGGAATTGAAACAGTTCAAGGTGCGGCTGATGGAGGAGTCGCGCGCGAAAAATAAAAACCTGGCGTGAAGACGTGCTGCGCGCCGCGTGAAAATCGCGGCAGCGCGCGGCACGCATTAATAAAAAAATGCAACGGCTTATTGAAGGCGTTCACAAGTTCCGCTCCGGCGAGTTTGGCAACTACCGGAAGCTGTTCCGCAAGCTGTCGCAGGAAGGGCAGAACCCGCACACGCTTTTCATCACCTGCTCGGATTCGCGCGTGCTGGCCGAACTCATCACCCAGAGCAAGCCGGGCGATTTGTTTGTGGTGAAAAACGTGGGCAACATCGTGCCGACCGCCAGCGTGCGGGGCGACACCAACTCCACCGCCGCCGCGATTGAATTTGCCGTGGAGACGTTGCGGGTGAGCGACATTGTCATTTGCGGCCATTCGCAATGCGGCGCGATTTCTGCGCTGCTGGCTGAAACCCCGGTCAGCCCGGCCATGCCACATCTGCGCGACTGGCTGAACCTCGCCGCGCCGGTGCGGGAGACGCTGAAAAAGAACTACGCGCATCTGCACGAGGCCCGCGCGCGGGAAACCGCCGCCGCCGAGGAGAATGTATTGTTCGGCCTCGACAATCTGCACAGTTATCCCTGCGTGCAGGATGGCCTGATGGATGGCACGCTGCGGCTGCACGGCTGGTTTTTCAAGATCGCCACGGCGGAGCTGTTCGCCTACGACCCGGAAACGCGGCAGTTTGCACCGTTGGGGGAGAAATAACGCAGGCGAAGTTATATCACCGTTTTACCGGCTTATTCACCGCAGCAGACCGGGGGCAGGTTCAACTTTTTTGGTGGGACTTGGTCCGAAATCCGAAGTCCGAGTCCCCGAAAACCGAAAGAAACCCGAACCCGAAATCCGAATTACGTTTTGCGCCGTTCCGGAAAAGGACGGGTGAAATTCCGTCCCAGGCTGCTGATTCGGCATTCGGCCTTTGGATTTCTTTCAAGGGGGCTTGGCGTTTCGCTTGCCCGCGAGCGCGACAGCGCGAGCAAATGTGTCAGCTTTGCCGACGTGGGCAGGCGAGACGCCTGCCCTACTTTTACTGGGGCGGCCCTTCAGGCCTTGGGACTGGGTAGATGGTTCACCTGGGGCTGCGCTCGTCGGACTCGCTTGGACCCAGGCTGTTATATTGCGGGCCTTTGGCGCTCGCTGCGGATGCAGCAGAGCATGGCGCGACGAGTCCGCCGGCATCAGATTACGGCGCGACGAATCGAGGCGCAGCCTCGACGCTACAACATACAAGGCGGGTCATAGACCGCAGCTACGTTCAGGCTCTCAGGGAAATATGCACAAACATGAACCGAAAGGAGGAGCACCAAGTTGGCGCTGATCCTCTGATCAAGAAATCTGATTCGCCGGAGCGCTGGCTGAAGCGGGCCGGGAGTTATGATTTGCGCAAAAGCGCCGCTGCGGACAGAATGACCAGAAAGATGCCACCGTAGGGGGCACCCAACACATCCGCGAGTATCGGCGAGAATAATACGAGATGCATAATTCTCCTTTCGTTATTGAGGCAATTCTTTTGCCTTCAGATAGGGGACAACTATAATCTACTCTGATGGGTAGAAAAAGCAAGCCAAATGTGCTGTGAGCATCCGTTTGATAGTCAATTCTTTAAAAGAAGAAGCATGGCCTGCTGGTTGTTAAAAAAATCGAGGACGAGGAGGATACGCCCGGTTAAACAAAGGCAACTGACATGGCCCGGCTGAACTTGATTTTCGCCGGGAATTTTGCTGTTGTATGCACGGATTTTATGGAGCCAATCGCCAAGCCTGATACCAGACAACGAAAATTGCTCGTGGCCAACCGGAGCGAGATCGCCATCCGCGTGTTTCGCGCGGCGACGGAACTGGGTTTGCGCACGGTGGCCATTTATGCGGCGGAGGACCGGCTGGCCATCCACCGGTTCAAGGCGGACGAGGCGTATGTGGTGGGCGAGGGCAAGGGGCCCGTGGGCGCGTATCTGGATATTCCGGGCATCGTGGCGCTGGCGAAGGAGAAGGGCGTGGATTTTATTCATCCGGGCTACGGATTTTTGTCGGAGAACGCGGAGTTTGCCAAGGCCTGCGGCGAGGCGGGCATCACGTTTGTGGGGCCGCGGGTGGATTTGTTGCGCATGATGGGCGATAAAACCGCCGCGCGGGCGCTGGCGCAAAAGGTGGGCGTGCCGGTGCTGGCGGGAACGGAAGAGGCGATTGAAGATCGCACGGAGGCGCTGAAGGTGGCCAAGCACATCGGTTTTCCGCTGATCATCAAGGCGGCGTTTGGCGGCGGCGGACGCGGAATGCGGGTGGTGACCAAGCCGGGCGATCTGGCGGCGTTGCTGGACGAGGCGCAGGGCGAGGCGGGCCGGGCGTTTGGGAATCCGGCGGTGTTTCTGGAGCGCTATATTCCGCGCGCCAAACATATTGAGGTGCAGATTCTGGGCGACCAGCACGGGCGCGTGGTTCACCTGCACGAACGGGACTGCTCGGTGCAGCGCCGGCATCAGAAGGTGATTGAAATTGCGCCGAGCGTGGACATTGAGAAACGCGTGCGCGCGGAACTGTGCGAGGCGGCGGTGCGGTTGTGTCATGAAATCAAATATGACAACGCGGGCACGGTGGAATTTCTGCTGGATCTCGACACGCAGGAATGGTTTTTCATCGAGATGAACCCGCGCATTCAGGTGGAGCACACGGTCACGGAAGTGATCACCGGCCTGGACCTGGTGCGTTCGCAGATTTTGATCGCCGACGGCAAGCCGATGCACAGCCCGGAAGTGGGCATTCCGGAGCAGGAAGACATGCCGCGCAACGGGTATGCGGTGCAATGCCGCATCACCACGGAAGACCCGGAAAATAAATTTCAGCCTGATTACGGCCGCATCCTGACGTATCGCTCGGCGGGCGGGTTCGGCGTGCGGCTGGATGGCGGCATGGGTTACGGCGGCGCGGTGGTGACGCCGTTTTACGATTCGCTGCTGGTGAAGCTTACGGTGTCGGCGCAGACGTTTGCCGGCGCGTTGCAGCGCATGGACCGGGCGCTGCGGGAATTCCGCATTCGCGGGGTGAAGACGAACATTCCATTTCTCGAAAACGTCATCCACAACGACACGTTTAAAAAGGGCCTGGCCACGACGACGTTGATTGACACGTCGCCGGAGCTGTTCGAGTTCAAGGCGCGGCGCGACCGCGCGACGAAGCTGCTGAAATATCTGGGCGACATCACGGTGAACGGGCATCCGCTGGTGAAAGGCTTTCAGCCAAAGGAAAGTTTCACCGCCGCGCGCGTGCCGGCCTTCGACCGCAAGCAAACGCCGCCGCCGGGAACGCGGCAGCGGCTGCTGGAACTGGGCCCGAAGAAGTTCGCGGAATGGACGCTCCAGCAGAAGCAATTGCTGATCACCGACACGACGCTGCGCGACGCGCATCAATCGCTGTTCGCCACGCGGCTGCGCACGTATGACATGCTGGCGGTGGCGGACGCCATCGCGCAGCGCACGCCGCAACTGTTCAGCCTGGAAATGTGGGGGGGCGCGACGTTTGACACGACGCTGCGGTTTTTGCAGGAGGATCCGTGGCAGCGGCTGCGGCGGTTGCGCGAGCGGATCCCGAACATTTGTTTTCAAATGCTGTTTCGCGGTTCGAACGCGGTGGGCTATTCCAATTATCCCGACAACGCGGTGGCGGGGTTTGTGAAGCACGCGGCGGAGGCGGGCATGGACATTTTCCGCGTGTTCGACTCGTTGAATTATCTGCCGAACCTGAAGGTGGCGATGGAGGCGGTGCAGGAAACGCACGCGGTCTGTGAAGGCGCGATTTGTTACACGGGCAACATTCTGGACCCGGCGCGGGCCAAGTATTCGCTGAAGTATTATCTCAAGCTGGCGAAAGAGCTGGAAAAAATGGGCGCGCACTTTCTGGCCATCAAGGACATGGCCGGACTATGCAAGCCGGCGGCGGCGGGGCTGCTGGTCAAGGCATTGCGGGAGGAAATCGGCATCCCGGTGCATTTCCACACGCACGATACGAGCGGCATTGCGGCGGCCTCGGTGTTGCGGGCGGCGGATGCGGGCGTGGCGGTGGCGGATCTGGCGATGGCCTCGATGTCCGGCTCGACGAGCCAGCCGAATTTGAATTCGATTGTGGCCGCACTGCAATTTACCAAACGCGACACGGGGCTGGACCTGGAGGCGCTGAACGAATTTGCGGATTATTGGGAACACGTGCGCGGATTTTATGCGCCGTTCGATTCGGCGCCGCGCGCGGGCAGCGCGGAAGTCTACATGCACGAAATGCCCGGCGGGCAGTTTACAAATCTCAAGGAGCAGGCGGCGTCCATGGGACTGGCGCAGCGGTGGCCGGAAATTGCGCGGACTTATGCCGAGGTGAACCAACTGTTCGGTGACATCGTGAAGGTGACGCCGAGCAGCAAGGTGGTGGGCGACATGACGATGTTTCTGATCACGCGCGGCATCAAGCCGGCGGATGTTTTGAATCTGGAGCCGGGCAGCACGCCGTTTCCGGAATCGGTCATTGACATGCTGGCCGGCGGCCTGGGCCAGCCGATGGGCGGGTGGCCGAAGAAGCTGCAGCATATTGTCCTGGGCCACCGCCAGCCATTGAGCGGCCGGCCGGGGGCGTCGTTGAAGCCGCTCAATTTCAAAAAAATCGAGGAGGAAATTGCCACGAAGCTGAAAATTGAGGTGACCATGGACGATGTGTTCAGCCACATCATGTATCCCGAAGTGTTCGCCGGGTACGCGAAGTTTACGCGGGAGAACGGCGAATTATTTCCGCTGCCGACGCCGGCGTTTTTTTACGGCATGAAGGTGGGGCAGGAAATTTCCGTGGAGATTGAGCCGGGCAAGACGCTGTTTATCCGGCTGGTGAACATCGGCGCGGTGGATGCGGAAGGCAAACGGGCGGTGAATTTTGAGTTGAACGGCATGGCGCGACAGATGGCGATTGTGGACCGCGCCGCGAAGCCGACCGTGAAGCCCCGGGTGAAGGCAGACGTGTCCCAGCCGTCGGAAATCGGCGCGCCGATTCCGGGGCTGGTGACGGCGCTGGCGGTGAGCGTGGGCGCCAAGGTGGAAAAAGGCGGGAAGCTGCTGACGCTCGAAGCGATGAAAATGCAGACGACGATTTACGCGCCGGTGGGCGGGGTGGTGGAGGAGATTTTCGTGCAGAACGGCGACGCGGTGGAAAGCAAGGACTTGATCATGAAGATCAGGCCGGCGTGACCGCCGAAGCCGAAGCCGATGCTGACCGGTTACTGCATTTGGAGAAGGTAGAACCGTTGCGGGGCGTGCGTGTCAACCGCGTTGGTGGCGGTGAAGGTGAAATTGCCGTCGGTGCTCAAGATATTGGTTGCCACCGGAATCCACTGGCTCAAATCCGCCGTAAGGTTCGTGCTCATCAGTGTTATACAGGTATTGCCGGATTGACCGTTGCTGCCGTCAACCACCAGGCTCGTTCCGACCAGGCTGATGCCGAGTATCCTCGAGAGTGGCAGCACGCTGACGTCATCAAGTCCGAGGTAACTGGGTGGGTCCTGGAAGCCAAATTGCAGGACGGTATTGGCTCCCGTTGCCGGAACCGTGAACTGCAGGTTGGTCCAGCCAATCGCGCCAAGATTTGATTGGTCAAAGAGGGTTTGGCCATTCCAAGACACGAGGAACTCATTGGGCGTGAGACCATCGGGACTGTCCAACCAAAGGGAAAGCAGGTAATATGTTCCGGCAGTGGTGGCCAAGGTTTGGGAAAGGTAACCGGTGGCCTCGACCGTTCCCAACGCCGCGGCATATGTGCCTGAGTGAGGCATGACGGGAGAGCCAGAGCCATCGTCAACAAAAAAGTAAGTGTCATCTCCGCTGATCGTCCAGTCGGTAAAATCTCCCGATTCGAAATCGCCATTCAGCACGAGCCCCAAATGGTTCACGGGCACAGTTACAGTAATCGCGGGGCCAAAGCCGGAAACCGCCAGGCCGCCGTTATTGGTCGTGACAATCGCGGGTTGGAATGTGCCCGTCGTCGCGTACATATGCGATGGATTTTGTCCTGTATCGCCAGAGCCATCGCCAAAATACCACGTCCAAGTGGTGACAGACTGGCCAAGGCTGTCAATGTTCGTGGTGTTAAATTGAACGGTCAACGGCACTTCACCGGCAGCCGGGTTGGCGGAGTATTGGACGGTAGGAAGCACAATGGACGGGCCAAAACTGGCCACGGTATTGCCGGCGTCGTTGTTGGCGAAAACACTGGGGAAGAAAACGCCTCCGGACCGATAGGTATGCGCGGGATTGTTGTTGGTGCTGATGGTGCCGTCGCCGAAGGTCCAATACCAGTTGGTGACGGTGTTTCCACCGCTGTCCACCAGCGGCGCCGTGAATTGGACGTACAACGGCAACGGCCCGTTGGTGAGAGAGACGGTCCAGGGATATTGATTGGTGAACGGCTCCAAAGTGACGCCAGTGGCGCTCAAGTTCACTTGATAGGTGGTGAGGGTGTTGGGCACGGTTGAACCCGGGAGGGCCAGTGAATTTCCTGGTGTCCCATCCGCCAAATAGGAACGCAAGGCCAATTGATAGGCGCCAGGGTTCTGGCCAACGAGAAATACTTGATAATGGCCCAGCAACGGCTGGTAGATCTCAATCAGATGGGAGGTGTTTGTGCCGGACACGCCGGTCAAATCGCTGTTTTCGATGCAGTCGGCGAAATGAACCGATTGAGGGATTCCCTCGAGGAAGGCGTCCGACGCCGGATCATAACCGGTTTGGCGTCCCAGCGGGTCCACCACCAGAACTTCGTCAGCATTGCCAACACTGATGTCGAGGGCACTTAGGTTGCCCGTCGGATCTCCTACAAAGCCGCGGGTTTCAAAAATGTTGTCATAATAATCCAGGTTGGTGGCATCCAGATGTCCGGGATCATTGATGACGAAGTGCCCGTTTTTTTCCCCAACAACCAGCACAAAATGTCCGGGGTCCCCATTGTCATTTAAATCCACACCCACGATGATGGGATAGCCGTTGGCCAGAGTTTGACTTAGGTATTGGGCGTCCGTAGTGCGATAGGCGTGAAAGCGGAGCGTTTTGTTGGAGGCATCACGGGTGGCGGCATCCCAGTTGACGTTGTTGCCAACAAAATCATTGTTATTGTTCATCAAGGTATTAAGGGCGCCAGGGTCCGTGGTAACGCCCTCGTAGTACAGTGCCATGGCGAGGGTCGAGAGGGCGCACCCCTGCTGCTGGATTGTGTAAGTTGAGCCGGCATAGGTTGCGCTGGCCCAGCGGGGATCGCCCTGGCTGAAACGCAGGACATTGAGCACGGTATTTGTCAGATTAACGATGGAAAAGATATAACGTCCCAGAAGGTTGGTGTTTAATGAATTATGGATCAAGCCGTTGGGGTTGAGGTCAAGAAACCTGCCCGGGATTTCGGATCCGTTTAACTGCAAAGAGGAATCCGGCAGTCCGCTTCCGTTGGAAAAGCCTGCCACGGCTGAACTGCCGCCCAACCCATCATTACCCCCGCTGGCATCGCCGGCTTCCCACTGAATCTGATCATAGTTGAACTCTATGTCAAAATCGCCGGGGTTTCGGTCTGAGCGGTTGATGAGTATGAGTTGGAAGCTGTTGAGCTTGTCCGTCTCATCGTCAAAATAGCCGACGTTTATCCAATTCACGCCGAATGCCGGATGCCCGTCCACGACGTCGTTTCCGAAGGTTACCACATCGCCGGACCTGGTATCCACATCGGCAAAGAAGGGCGCGATGATCTGTCTGCTGGTGCCCACCAATCCAAATGGCGTGAATTCAGCAAGCGGCGCATCAAACGTTATATTGCCATTATTATTGAGATACAGGTTGCTGAAGATATTGCCGTAGAAATTTACATTGAACCCAATCGGCACTGTTTGGGGAGTGCCGGGAGGGGTTCCTGTGTTGAATCCGGTGCAAGGATAGGTGCCGTCGTCATTTGGCCCATAAACAGTGGTGGTAAAACCGGCCAGATTGCGGATGGCCCCGGCTTCAACCGCTACGCCCAGCGACAGCAACATCATCGTCAAAAAGCAACCCAATGTCGTTTTCATATAATCCAATAAGTCGAAGTTCCAATCCACCGGACACCATGAGCGCTGAAAACATTCTTCCAAGATACGGTTTCAGATTCAGTGTATTAACTAAAAATACACTTGTTTGCTTAAATTACTTTATAGCTAATAATAAGAGGCGGTGTCAAGAAATTCAGAAATTAATTGAATCAGAAATTAAATCAAAAACCGGCGGCAAACAGATGATCGCTTCCGAAAAACTTGAGTCTGCCTCACGTCGGTCGCCCCATCGAAAGGGCTTTTGGCGGCGATTGGCGCCTGAGCCGGGCCCAGGCGGCGATTCTACGGCCAGCCCGGGCGGCACGGCCGACGGCCTGGTTTTGGCCGTCGGCGCGGTGTTCGCCAATCGCTGCTTTCCGACCGGTCCGTTACATCAGGACCAGTTCCAAAGCGCGGACATGTCCGCGCAATCCAAATGGGGGGCAGCGCAATTCTGCTTTCATTTGGCGGGGGAGTTGGCCTAGATTCAGCCCATGAAAATCTCCACGAAGGAATTCTGCATCGGCGAAGGCGACAAGGTCCGTCTCAAAAAACTGCCCACGAAGGTCAAGCCGGTTTACAAGTCCGACGAGCATTACAAGGAACTGCTGGCGGAGCACATCAAGGAATTGAGCAAACACCAGGATTTGCTGTACGCGCACAATCGTTATTCGCTGCTGCTGATATTTCAGGCGATGGATGCGGCGGGCAAGGATGGGGCGATCAAGCACGTCATGTCCGGCGTGAATCCGCAGGGGTGCGAGGTTTTCAGCTTCAAACACCCCAGCGCGGAGGAACTGGCGCATGATTTTCTGTGGCGCACCACGCGCAATCTGCCGGAACGCGGGCGCATTGGCATTTTTAACCGGTCCTATTATGAGGAAGTCCTGGTGGTGCGGGTGCATCCGGAGATTTTGAATGGCCAGTCCCTGCCAGCGGAACTGCTGGAGGACAAGGATTTTTGGGCCAGGCGCTTCCGCTCGATCAACGACCTGGAAAAACATCTTTATCGCAACGGCACGCGCGTCATCAAGTTCTTCCTGCACCTGTCCAAGGAGGAACAGCGCCGGCGTTTTCTGCGTCGCATCGAGGACCCGGCGCGGAACTGGAAGTTCAGCAAGTTCGATCTGGCGGAGCGCGGCTACTGGAAGGAGTATCAGGCGGCGTACGAGGATTGCCTGAGTGTGACCAGCACCAAACAGGCGCCGTGGTTCGTGGTGCCCGCCGACGACAAGCTGAACGCGCGGCTGATCATCTCGCAAGTCGTGGTTAACACCATGAAAGACTTGAAGATGGAGTATCCGAAATCCGACCATGCGCGGTTAAAGGAATTGCGGGCGCTGAAGGGGCAACTGACCCAGTGAGCGGGGTTGGAGCATTTCCACAAATGCTCCAGGCTTGGAATTTGGCGGGTGGTGGCCGGTGATCTTGCTTCAAACGCTCTTGATTTCGGCGGCCGCCGGCTTGGGCGGTTTCACTGCATCGCCGACCGGCAACTCCAGCGTAAACGTAGCCCCCTCGCCCGGCCCCGGGCTGGCCACGTGCAAGGATCCGCCCATTTCCTTTGCGGCCAGGGCGGCGTTGTGCAGTCCGAAACCATGCCCGGTTTTGCGCGTGGTAAACCCGTGGTTGAACACCCGGTCCAGATTCTCCGCCGTGATGCCTGCCCCGTTGTCGCCGACCGAGACCTTGATGACTCGCCCGCCGTTTTGGATGCCCAGCACGATTCGTTTGTCCGCCCGCCCGGACTCATCACAGGCCTGCCTGGCATTGTTGATCAGGTTGACCAGAATTTGCAGAACCTTGTGTCGGTCCACATTTACCATCGGCGTTCGCGGGTCGAATTCGCGGACCACGTTGATTTGATGCTGCCCCAATGAGTGCGCGTTCAGCCGCAGGGCGTCTTCCACCAATTCGACCGCTCCGAGCCGTTCCGTGAGGCCCGCGAATTTCGCCGCACTTTGCTGGGCAGAGACGATTTCCTTGATGTGTTCGATGTTCTTGCGCAGATTTTCCAGTTCTTCCAAGGCGCCCGCCTGGTTGGCGGCCTGATGGCGGGCCAGGTTTTCAAGATAAGGCAGCAGTTTCCGCCCCTTGTTGTCGCTCTTGAAAAAATCCCCGAGGGCCGGTTCGTTTTGGTGCAACAAGTCCACCGCTTTCGCCAATCCGTCAATCCGGGAATGATTCAGGTGGTCTTTCACCAGGCCGCCGGAAATGTTCACGCTGTTTAGCACATTGCCCACGTTATGCAAAATGCCTGTCGCCACCTCTGCCATGCCGGCCTGCCGTGCGACCACCAGCAACTGCTGGTGCGCCTTGTCAGCGTCGGCCTGCAGCCGTTTCCGCTCCGCCACTTCCGCGGCCAGATCGCGGGTCCGCTGGCGCACCTGTTTTCGCAACAGCCAGATCCACGTCAGGCCCGCCGCCAGCGCACCGCTAAAAACTGCCGCCAGCTCCAGCGTATGTTGGGCCGTCCACCAGCTTGGCCGCTCCAGGACGACAATATCGCCGGGTGAATTGAGGTACATTTCGAACGAGGTCGCGGCCTGATCCACGTCCAGCGTTTTATCCCGGATGGCTTTAAAGACGCCTTTAATCCTTAACCGGCTGCCCACCGGGATGGCGGTTTGCGATTCCAATCGGGCGTCCGCTGGCAGGTAGGCGGCAAAGACCTGTTTGGCTTCCTCACTGCGGAGATTCAGCGCCCAGTGCGACGCATCGGCGCTTTCATTGACGAGAATGGCTTCCGTTTCCACCAGAGTCGCGTCGCGCTGTTGGGCCAGATCGGCGGTGTTCACGCGCGTCAAATCCATGGGCACTGCCGCCGGGAGGGGCGCGTGGCCGGTTGGGCGAAGGACCGCCTGGATCAGCTTGGCGGAGAGGCCGTCTGGTTGCGGCATTCCGACCGCTTCGACCACGTCGCCCGGCACGACCGCCGAATCATCACGCAGAATAACGCGCATCCCGTCCGCCTGGTTTTGCAGGAAGAGCAAGCGCCCCTGCTTGCAAGTGACGACGCCGCTGATCTTGACATACCGTTGTTGCGTGACCGCAGGATCACAATCGGCACTCATCACCGATTTCATCCGCTGCAAGGGAAGGTCGAGGAGGTTTTCGGGCACAAGGCCAAGCAGATCCACACATTCCAGCGAGGGAACCAACAACCGCATGCCGATCCGTTGCCGGTGTGAATTGAGGATGGGGGCGCAGACTCCACGAACCCGGGCCATGCTGCCGGGCAGCGAGCGGGCGGCATCGCTGTCAAGTTCCTTGATCCAGGCGACAATCTGTCCGCCGGCGATACTCAAGGTGATGCGCTCATTCTGTGCTTCCGTGATGACCCCTTCGACCGCCACCCATCGTCCGTCGTCGTCGCCCGAGAGCAAATGATCCCATGAGGGGTGGGGGGGGGTGGGCAGCCGGCCTCTGCCCAGCACCTGCACAAAGGCCGTGGCATCGAGATCGGCATCCTGCACCACCCCTTCGAGTTCCACGTAATTTCCCTCTTCTGAAAGTTTGGGGCACAGCCCGGCATTCATTTGACCGCGTACCAGCATGCCGTCCTCGCCATCTTGCAAATAGAATTCACCCAGGCTTGGATCAACGTAAGTGATGATACCCTGAGTTTTCACCCGCGCGCGGGCGTCCCGGTTCCAGTGGAGCAGCCGGCGAACTTCGGAGATGCGAGTCAAAAGGGGGGGCGCGGCCGCAGCCGGTTCCGCAGTGTCCAGGCAGGCGTGGCGCAACTTAAGCTCCCCGGCTTCGGCGGTCAGCCAGCCGGCAACTTCCACCACCACGCCCGCCTTCGCCGGAAAGACGCTGCTGAGATTTGCCATGATGCGATTGGTTCCCACGCGCAGGGCAACAGACCCGGTTTGATTCGCCGCTTCCACGACTCCGCGCAGACGCACCAGGGACGGGAGCGGAAGCGAGGGCGAATATTCCGGCAATTCATTCCAGTCGGCTTCGGATTCGGGAGCGAAGATGATATCTTCGGGTTTTGCAACCCAGAGAAAGCCCGGAACCCATGTCCGTCCCGGGGCCAAGACATATTGAATTATGCCCTCCACTCTCACCGGACACGCGACTTCCGGCGGGATGGGAAAACGCGGCCCTGGCAGCCGCACCAGGAGGGACGTACCGTTGGAAAGTGTCAGCGTCGCGCCGGAATAGGACGGCCCGGAAAAAATGCCGGAAATTTGGCCGACGATGCTGCCGGAGACATAAGGTTGCGCGGGTGGAGGCATGGCGTTTGAGGCCGCCAGCGGGTGGAGTGATTCCGCGCGCGTTTGCGAAACGAAAAGTGATCCGCCTTTGACCTGCAACTGGCCTTTTAATTCCATCTCCAGGCCCGGAGCAACTCCGGCCGGCCACGGCTGCAAGTGGACCCACTGAAAATCCGTCTGGTCCCCAAGTCCGGCGAGGCCCCTGGCCGGGTCCGTGAACAAGACGGTGGCCGACAATTGCATCTCCATCCGTTTTGGCGCGAGTGGCGGAGTTATCTGTTCCCGGTTCAAGTTGATCACGTCGCGGCCGGCTCCTCCCGCGTAATGCCACTCGACCCAACTGGCGCGATTGGAGCTTGAAGAAGTTGAATCCAGCCACTTCGTATTCACGTTGCCATCGAACAGATGGTTTACGGTTTCAGCCGGGAAGTACTCGCCCTGGGACGAGACAAGGATCGTCAGCCGCGATGCGCTTTGAGGATCGTCAAACAAAGGCTCCAATTTCGCCAATTGCACGCAGCCGACGTCGGCCGGAGAAAGCACCGAGTCGATTTGCAGGCGGAACCTGCGGTAAGCGACCGGATGAGCCAGGGGAAAGACACGGCGTTGACCGCGTTTGCCGAATGTCTCGTGTTGACGGCTGTCGAGGACATCCCAAGTTTTCCCCGCGTCATTTGATCCCAGCAGTTTCCAATCGCGCGGGTCGCGCCCGGGAAAATCATTGGCGGAAGTCAGGGCGTAGCCGGTGATGACTGGCTTGGCAAGGTTGGTTTCGTCCAGGAGTTTGTTAAGCCTGAGCCGCCGGGACAACAGGTCAAGCTGGCGCTGGCCGATCACGGGCAGGTCTGGCTCGCGCGGCGTCAACTGCCACTGCAACCAGCACGGGTTTTCCGGGCTGGCGTCCGCAAACGAAAGCCATTTGGTCCTGAAGTCACCGTCAAACGCCATATCGGCCGATTCCGACGGTGGATTTTCCATGCTGGCTCCGACCACCAGCGAGTAATCGGGGTCTGCCTGCGGGTTGGCATAGAGTGGTTCAAGGCTGCCCAGTTGACAGCCTTCATTCATTGCGGCGCAGGCCCCGATTTGCAGGCGAAACAGCCGGAAGCACGCGGCGGTGGTCAAATTGAAAACCCGCCGCTCAAAACGCTCGGTGAAAACCTCATCGGTTCGGCTGTCCACCACCGCCCAAGTCTTCCCGTCGTCATTGGAGCCCAGCAATTCCCAGTTTCGCGGGTCCCGCCCCGATTGATCGTTGGCGGAAGTCAGGGCATATCCGACCAGGCTCCGCGGTGGCATCACCTTGGCGGTCAAATTGGAGAGAACCCGGTCACCCCCGTTCGCCAGCCCGACCGGCGCTGGCGGAAGGCGGGTTAGCATTCTCGCCTGGCTAAGATTGGTGACCAGAATCGTTGACTTCGTTGAATCCAAGGCGTAGTCAACCTGCAACCAGCAACCGCCCGGCAAACCGAGCCCGTAGTCGCTCCACGCCGTGGCTGGATCGTCATCCAAGGCGAATTCAGCCGGCCCATTTATCGGGTTAGCACATGAAGAACTACCCACGACCTGCAACTTGCTTTCCTCCGGCATGTTAACCAGCGGGCCAGCCAGATTAAAACCCGCCAGTTGCACGCTGTTGTCCAGCGAAACCTCGGTTGATTTGATGGCGTCAATCTGAAGCCGATAGGTGCTGTACGGCTGGCGGTTGCTGATGAAATAGGTCACCGGTTGTGAGCGCGCGTTGAATTGCTGGTTGGTTTGGGTGTCCAGCGTCGCCCAAGTGCCGCCGCCATCGTTCGATGCCAGCAACCGCCAGGCGGTGGGATCGTGCGCGTCGCCATGAGGCGTGGATGTCAAAGTATAACGGGTGACGATTCTGGCCGGCTGATGTCCATCGTCCGGGGCTGAAGTCTGCGCCATGGCTCCCAGGCGCCAAAGTAATAAGGCACCCACGATCAAGCTTGTATTTTGACTGAGAAAGCTCACGTTAATCGCGCTCAAGCCGTGATTCCGCCGGGTACAGCAAGTCGTTCCATACGGGGGGCTTTTGCGGTAGGGTCTTTCGCTGTGGCGATTTCCACAAGCCAAATCCGTTTCCGGCAAATGCTCGATTTACTGGCATTTCGTCCACCAAGTAACGGGGCGTCCGACTTCTTTGTGGTTTAATCAACATAGCTGTGACGCCAAAGCGATATCGGCCAACGGCTGAAATACTTAAGGCCGTTTTGCCGGAACAGGGACATTGACAGAAATTATGCAGTCTTAAGGAAGGCGGTGACTTTTGGCGAAGCTTCCGCGCGCGCGGTCTCTCTACGGCGACCGGAAGAGTTGCATTTTCAGCGGATAATTGCCCAGTTTGGACATTTTTAACAAGGTTTAACAAAATTGTAGCTTGACTTTTTTAAGCTAATAAAGAAAAGTAGTTCCACCCCGCTATGTGCCATCCGGCGGGGTGTCTATTCGAGGGCAATTGCCTCTCATTGGACGCTCGTAAAGGGCTGTGCGTCAACGCAGTCGTAATATCTGGAAAAAGTGGAAGGGTTGACATGATGGCACTGTGAAATGGCCCAATTAGGTGACCCAATTAGGCCGTTGAGCTTTTGACGAAGTATCGGGAGAGTATCTCCCCCCTTCCACTTTCCAGCTTTCTTTGAGGGCTGGGGGGGCTATTGCGGGGATTCGCGGCTCATTTTCTCCAAAATGAGCTTGTATTCGACTGGGCTTGAGGGTTTATTTACCGGCAATGAGGTTTCGAATTCCAGTTTCACTGTGGAATTATTGCATTGCTGATGCATCTGGGCGAATGGTACCGACTACCATTGGTGCCAGCGACCATTTTCACTTTAAAAAATGCCACTGTGGCCAGTTTCCAAATGGCCTAAAACTAGCTTCAGCGGCTGGCAGCATGATGTCCGCTCAGCCGGTCAACGCATAAGCCAACATGGAAGACGAAGAAGAGGCACCAGTTTCACAATCACGCGCCGCCTTTGTAACGCGGTTTTTCAACCAGGTTCATCTCTACAAGAAGCTCTTGTTGAAATTCTGGTGGATACCGCTTTTATTCATTGTCTTAAGCGTGGGAATTGAGTCCCAAGTGCTCAAGCGGATTCCGCCGACCTTCGTATCCGTGGGGCGGATGATCGTCAATGCCCGGCTTTCCATCCCCAACGCGAATGTCTATAACGAGGAATTGAATTATTTTTTTGGCACCCAGGTGGCCTTGATGAAAAGTGATTCGGTGGTCAACCGGGTGAATTTGAACCTAAAAACCGCCAACTTGGGGCTGAATGCAGTGCCGGTGGCCATCGAGGTGACTCTGTCTCCGAAAACGAGCATTTTCGACCTGCGAGCCGTGGGAGGAGACGCACGTTACGCGCAGGCTTATTTGCAGGCGACGATGGAGGAATACATCAAGTTGAAGAAGGATTTGCTGACCACCACCACGACGGCCACCCAATCCGGCATGGAGGAGGAACTGAAACAACTGGGCGTGGAACTTGCAAAAAGCAAGGAGGACGTGCTCGATTATCAATCCAGCAACAGTGTCGTCTTGCTACAGCCTAACGGCGGCAACAACGCCGCCGAATATCTGCTGTCGCTGAACCGGCAACTGGCAGACCTTAATTCAGAGTTGCTGCTGCTTAAAACGGAGACCTTGGATCAAAATTTGGAGCGTTTGCAGGGTACATTCATTCAAAAAAACGCGGTGTCGGCCTCCAATACCGTTCCCCAATCGGGCTCGGTCCCGATATCCGGATCAGGTCCGGGGCAAGCACCTGCTGACAATGGCCTGAACACCACGCCTGCGAATTTGGGAGGATTTGAAGAAGCTTACCTGGAGACCAAGCAACAGCTTATCATGTTGAAAGCCCAACGCGATCAGGAGAGCAAAATCCTTGACCCCAATTCCCACGACATGGTGGATCTGAACAAGCAGGTTGCGCAGTTGGAGATGAAGCTGGAAATTGACAAGCAACAGAGCCAGGAACAACTGGGGAACCGCCAGTTCACCCTTGAAAAACAGATTGCAAGCCTGACGAACCAGATTGCGGATTGGGAACAGAAGGCGCTGGATGTGAGCAAAAAGCTGTCGGATTTCGAGGCCCTCAAGGAGAACCACCAGCGGCTGCAGACCATGTATGACCAGATGCAGGCCAACTTGCAAACCCTGGACGTAAACAAGGGAATTGGCCAGGAGAGCGTATCCATCCTGGAACCAGCCTCGCCCGCCGTCCCGGTGCCGCCGGAAACTCAAAAACATCTGCTCATGGCGGGATTGATCGGCGCGGTGCTGGGATTTGGCGTCTTGTTGTTTCTCAGCCTGCTCAATGACCGTCCCAGTTCGTTCAGTGAACTGGAGCAGCTTTTTGATCTGCCGGTGCTGGGACAGATCCCGCTGGTTAAATCCAAGAACAAGGTGCCGCCCGTGCTGCAGGTGGACGATGATCGGTATCCGCTGATTGAGTCCTATCGGAGCCTGCGGTCCGCATTGCTTTACAAGGATGCGGTAAAAGGCGAGTCCAGAAACCCGCCCAAAAGCATCGTTATTGCCAGCGCCTATCCCTCGGAAGGCAAATCCACGACCTCGGCCAATTTTGCCATCACGCTGGCGCAGGCAGGCGCGCGGGTATTGCTGATAGACGCGGATTTGCATCGCGGCGTGCTGCATGAATGTTTTTCCGCAGCCGCCAGCCCCGGTTTGGCGGAGGTGTTTGCCGGCCAATGCGCCTGGGCCGGCGCGGTGGTTGCGACGTCCATGCCGAACCTGTTTTTACTGCCGCGCGGGGTTGCTCCGCGCCAGTCCGGCAATCTTTTCGCCAAGTCCGGCCAGTTTTTATCGGAGGTGGGGGGCCACTACGATTTTTACATCTTTGACTCGGCTCCGGTAATGATGGCGGACGATGTTTTGAGCCTGGCGCCGCACGCGGATGCGCTCCTGCTGGTCATCCGGGCGGGGTTTACCTCGGGACGCATCGCCAAAGCCGCCATGGATTTGTTGCGGTTGCGCCGGGTGAATGTGGAGGGGTTGGTTTTCAATGCGGTTCCCCGCAGCACTGGCGATTACTATAACTACCGCGCCAAGGAATATTACCTGCAACATACGGCGGAGGAATAGCTCATCGCCGGGGTGATTTTGAGTGTGGCTGGTTGCGTTGCCCACGCTGTCGCATTTGGAGCCAGTGGCTCAAATTCCGTCAACGCGGTTTTTGCGGAACCAGGGAACCAAGGGTGAAACCCTGTACGATAAATGCCAACAATTCAATCCTCATGGTCCTCGTTCTCGAAAACCTTTGAAAATCGAGTGCGAGGACGAGGACGAGAACAAGGACGAATCGCCAGTCGCCACTGTTTTTGAGGCGGCATACCTTATGCTTTTACCGCCAGCGCGATGTTTGATTTCTTTTTTTGTTGGTGACAGTGGCGCCGCTGTGCGACCCTCCTGTTAAGGCTGGTTGCCGGCGAACTGGTCTTAAAACAAGGAGTCGAAAATGACAAGACGACGTTTAATTTTTCGGTCAGTGTTGTTGGGACGTGGTTCCAATTCATGGTCGTTGTGTCCGGCTCCAGGAGTCACGTCGCGGTTATGACGCCTCCAAGCAAACGCTGCTTTCGATGGCCGGGCTGGATGCTGCTTGCCTGGCTGCTGTGTGCCTTGGGCGCGGTGCAGGCGGCCACGACCCCCTTTTCTTTCACCCTGGACGAACCGTGCAAAACCAGCGCCGGTGTTTTTGCCCCCGACGGCACGCTGGTGCGCACGCTCTGGAGCAAGGTGCGCTATCTGGCGGGAACCAATTCGGCCGTTTGGGACGGACTGGATGACAACAGCAACCCGGTGGCGGCCGGGGCTTATCAGATCAAGGTGCTTCAGCATAACACGGAGTATGTCTGGGATGGGGCGGTGGGAAACAGTTCGGCGGAAAAATCCGGGCCAACGGTGCATCGCGGATTCTGGCCCATGCGGGACATGGCGATTTCGGGAACCAATGCCTTTTATGTCTCCGGTTACAACGAAGGCATGTATGATTTTCGGAACTTTCTCACCACCGATCCCCAGCATGTCAAGCTGGCCTGGTATTGGGTTTATAGCGCCCAGTTTAACCGCAACAATTCCGCTTCCGGCGATGTGAATGATCTGAACTGGCTTTGGGTGGCGGCGGACTCGAATCGCGTTTATTTCGCGTGCTCGGGAACTCCGAACCCGGCCACCCTGACCGTTCCCAACAGTTATCCCGGCTGCATAGTGGTCTGCAATGTGGCCGATAACAGCGCCGCCGCGTTCACCAGCGGGGTGCAGATTTTGAACAATGGCGCAAATTCACCATTGCCCAGCGGAATATATGTGGGCACGCAACCGGGACTTAGCGGTTTGTCGGTGCAGCTCAATGGCAATCTGCTGGCAGCTTCGGTGACGCCCGACAATCGGGTTTATCTCGTAAACAAACTTAGCGGGACGGCGGTGAACAGCTTCAGCGTGGCCTCTCCCGGCAGATTGAATTTCTCGCCGGACGGCAGTCTGTGGGTGATTTCCGGTAAGAACGTGGTTTGTTATACCAATCTGGGTTTGAATCCCACGGTGGCTGTGACCATTCCCAATTTCAGCCAGCCGTTCGATGTGGCGGTGAACCCGGCCAATTCCAATCTAATCCTCGTTGCCGATGGCGGCGCCAGCCAGCAGGTGAAGGCCTTTGACCACACGGGAGCCTCCGTTTGGACCTATGGCCTGGCGGGCGGCTATCAAACAAATGGCGTGGCGGTGGCCACCAACAAGTTTTGGTTTTTTGACGGGGAAAATCCCGGCACCTTCCTGTGTTTTGCGCCGGATGGCTCGTTCTGGGTGGGCGACGGCGGGAACCATCGCTCCCTGCACTTTTCGGTGGCGCTCAATTACATCGAACAGATCATGTATCAGCCGCACTCTTACGTGGCCTGTGTGGATCAAACTGATCCCACGCGCGTCTTCAATCAATTCCTGGAGTTTAAGGTGGATTATAACCAGCCGCTGTCGCAAGGATGGACGCTGGTGAACAACTGGAAGGCGAACGTTGATCCGTGTCACATTTCCTGGAATGAAGGCATTCGCGAGGTGACCACCTTCACCAATGGCCGGACTTATGCCTATTGCGACAACAGTTGCTACAACAATGTCCTGCAGGAACTTTGCGAACTGGGCGCCAATCAGCTTCGTTTCACCGGCATTTTCCCGATGGTGACGAACCAGGGGCGCTGGATGTCCCTTGGCCCGGATGGCTCCGCCCGCGCCACCCCGTTTGGTCTCTCCGCGTGGTATCAGTCAACCTTGAAGGGGTTTGACACCAATAACAACCCGGTTTGGAATCCGGAAAGCATGATTGCATCAGCGTCCACCGGCAGCAGCGATCCGGCTCCGCGCTGCTGCAGTTTTGGCAACGTGCGCGAAACGATCAGCACCAATAACATTCTAATTTCCTTTGACCAGTCTTTGAACAATGGCTGGCACCTGGGCGGCGTCAGGGTGGGGGCTTCAAAATGGCTCTGGAAAGCCAGCCCGGCCGTGACCTGGATGAACGGTTGCGGGACTTTTGAAATTGCCAACGGCGTCCAGTATCCCGGCAACACCGCGCAGGCGGTGGACCGCCAGGTGATGTTTGGCTATCACGGGGAATTCTTCCGCAACGAGGGTCAGGCCAGCCAGCACATGCATTTCTATGATGATGGCCTGTTTGTGGGGCAATTTGGCGAAGCCAGTCCCGGACATTCACCTTATGAAGGGGCGTTGCCCGGCTTTGCCGGCAATGCCGATTCTCCCAGCCTGATAAAGACGACCAATGGAGATTATTACGTATGGGTGAATGATGAGGCGGGGCATGGGCCAATGCGCTGGCACTTTGCCAACGCGAAGAACATCCGCGAACTCATTGGCAGCGGGACCCTGGGGAGTGCGATTACCCTGACCAACCAGTTTTACAATTTTCCGTCCGGCGTCACGGGGCAAAATGGCAATCAATGCGGCGCGGTGTCCTGGCTGCCGGTGCCGGGTGCGGCTTCCTATAACATCCGCTATTCTCTTATCAACGGCGGGCCTTACAACACGATCGCGGCCAATACCACCTCAACCAATTATACCGTGGGCGGGCTGACCAACGGCGTGGTTTATTATTTTGCGGTGACCGCGATCCTGGGGGGCACCGAGGGAGCGACTTCCGAGCAGGTTGAAATCCGGCCGTTTGATACGAGCCAAAATGTGCTGGCGGTGGGACACATGTCTGAAGGCGGGCAATTCACGCCATATCTGGAAGCCAGCTCCGCCGCCGCGAATGCCGGCCAGCCGAGTTTCATTTGTGCGGAACACATGACGGCCCTGCTGAACCTGCGCGAGTTATGCTATTACGGTTATGGAGATATGATGAGCCAGTTTGTGGGCGCCAAAGGCTATGTCATCTACAACTGGGGTGGCGCAGGGTCCAGCCTCACGCATGTCACCGCGCCGGACACGATCACGGCTGGTTCAGGCTGGAGCGACATCGCCTATCTGTCGCGGCAATTCCGGACCGACAATGTGCTGGGCAGCAATCATGGGCTGACCGCCAGCCCGATCGGTTCCATCGCCATCGGCGTGACCGACACCAATTACCATTATCTGACGGTGGTAAGCCCGGCCCAGTTTAACAATGGCAGGAACTTTGTCCTGCGGCTCACTTCCACCAACAACACGTCCGCAGTATATAATATCAATGAAGCCAGGGGTTATTCGGATACGTTTCAATTTTTGTTCCGGGGAAATGTCACGCTTTATGCGGATGCCACCGGCGGCGGCAGTTACGCGAATGTGCAGGCGCTGTTTCTGGATGATGCCCCGGTGACCTATGGCCCAGTGCAGTTGGCGCCTCTGCCGCCGCCGTTGACTCCGCCCACGGGGTTCCGGATAGGGCCGTAAGAAAAAGGAAGATTAAGCGAAGTCTTCGGGAGATTTTGAAGCCCAGTCTTGAAGCGAAGCCGCGAAGCTATAACGAAATTGGAAGCCCGTTTTTAGCAGAATTTCAGGAATGACGTGGGTGGAGGAGGCCGTTTTGCGCACGCGGACCGGGTGCAACGGGCTGCGTCCGCCGGTGGCCAGTTGCGCCAGGGCAGCCACCGTTGCCAGCAATGGCAGGGGCGCAGTCAAGGTGGGGGTTTTCTTCCCCAGGTGGGTTTGAACCATTTGCACCAGGGCGCCCAGGGATTCGGTTTCCCGTTCAACATAATTGTAGGTCAACTGGTTTTCGTTCCGGGCCATGACAAATTCAAAACTGTCCAACAGGCCTTCAATGTAGCCGTAACTTTTCCGCAAATGTTTGCTGCCCGGAAAAACAAAATAGCCCTTCCGAATGGCGCGTATCATCCGCAAAATATTTCCGGGATCGCCGGGGCCATAAATGACGCCGGGGCGGCAGATCTGAAGCCGGCGGCCTTCACCGCTGCGCTGCCAGCCTTTGTGAATGAGTTCAGCGCACAGCTTGCTGATTCCGTAGGCAGTCGAGGGATAAGGGAGGGAAGCCTCTGACAGTGGCTGGTCGAACTTGCCGTAAACGGCGATGCTGCTGGTGAACAGAATATTATTGCAGCCGGCCTGTTCCGCAAAAGCGCAGGTGTTTTTTGCGCCGGGAAGGTTGGTGTCGAAATATTCTTCCCGGGCATGGCCTGGTTCGCGATGCACGGCGGCGAAGTTAAAAATCCATTCAGGTTTGAGGTCGGAAAATTGCAGGGGCCGCCGGACGTCGCACGGGGCAAACTCCAGACCGTCCGCCAGCGGCGCGGAGGGCGGGCGCACGTCGGCCAGCACAATGCGGTCAAATCGTTTTCGTGCGGCCAGGCGTCTGGCCCAGTTAAAACCGATGTAACCGCAGCCTCCCAGGATAAGACCGGTGCTCATGGTTCAATGTTTCAATTGGGCTTTCTGTTTCAATTGGGCTTTCCCGTTATTCATGGTGGAATGTTTCAATTTTTCCTCGCGCATTTTGAGGCGGATCAAAAATTCGTAGTAGGCAAGGTTGGCGCAATAAATGAAACCCGGACGCCCTTCGAGAAAGCCGAGGCGAAAAATGTAGGTGATGGAAAAGCGGATCAGCGGCCAGCCGGGGATGCGGCTGACAATCGGCTTCAAGGCCTGGTTGCGTTTGGAACCATGCGCGGAAAAGACCTCGCGGAAACTGACGGGCGCCGACAGGCGCGCCGCGGCTTCAAGGGCGGCGTAACGATTATGCCGGTCCAGCCAGTGGCCAATGCCCTTGCTCAAGCAGTGGTGGTCGTAGGGGGTCGGTAGATATTCCAATGCGCCTTGCACCTCAGCTTCCTTCTGGCCGTGGCCGAAATCCGTGAACCGGGCACGGTCGCGGCGCATCAGCCGGAACTGCCATTTGGGAAACGAATCACAGCGTTTCAACCAGCGCTCCTGAAAGATTTGTTTCCAGCAGCAATAAAATCCCGCGGTCGCCTCGGGCGCTTCGCGGACGGCCTGCATTGCGGCTTTGACAAATTCGTCATTGGCCACCTCATCGGCATCCAGAAAAAGCACCCACGGGTGCTTGAGGTCACAATGCTCCAGGGACCAGTTGCGCTGGGCTCCGAACGAGACGAACTGGTTCATGTAAACCTGGGCGTTATATTTGCGGGCGATGGCCACGGTGGCGTCGGTGCTGCCGGAATCCACCACATGCACATCATCGCACCAGCGGAGGGAATCCAGGCAGCGCGGGAGGTCGTTTTCCTCGTTTCGCGTCAGAATGACAACTGAGATCATAATGAGGGATTGGTTTAGCGTGTGACGGTTGACGAAAGATGGTGGGCCAGCCGGACGGCAAACGCCCCCAGCAGAAAGGTCGGGTTCGCCTGGCCGGAAGTGGGAAAGACCGAACTGCTGCAAACGTATATATTGGAGAGGCCCCAAATTTTCAGGTCTTCATCCACCACGCCCGCTTCGGGAGTTCTGGCGAGGCGCGTGGTGCCGACCTGGTGCAGGCCGTCCACGGACATGTTGTGGATGGCCGCCGGCAGTTCGTTTTTTGGAAACCAGTAAATCAGCTCGCCGCATTTGCACTTGCGGAGCCAGCGGTCCAGCACTTCATGCGCGCGGATGACCGAATCAACATCCTGCTCCGTATATTGGTAGGAAATGTTCAACGTCTCATGGTCTGCCGCCAGCTCCATCCGGTTTTCGGGCACGGGAAGCTGTTCGGCGTGAAAATGCAACGCGTAGATATTCCGGGGACTGTAAAGAAACACGCCGGGAAGTTTGCGTTTGATGCAATAGCGCGAGTAAAAAATGGCGGCCGGCACGGTCAGAGATTTTGGGAAATCCCGCAGCACATTTTTTAAATGTTCCGGAATGCCGGTGATCCGGCCCTTGGTTATGGAGTGGGCAATGGCCGGCGGCGCGAGCCGGCTGCCCAAGAAGGGTGTGATCATGGCCAGATACATGAACGACATCGCGCCGTTGTGATGCGCCGGGTCCACATAGAGCGGATTGTCGAGCCAGAACGCCGTGTTCAAAAGCTTGTGTTCGGACAGCACCTCAGGCGAAAGCTGGAATCGCCGCCGCATATAGACGCCGTCGGAGGTGCGCAGGAAGCCATAGTCGGTTTTGCCCGGCTGGCCATGGAAGCGCACGCTGGCAATCTTGCCGGAAACATGGCCCTGATAATATTTGCCCAGCGCCGGCGGCTGGCCGCCGCGCCGTTGAAAAAGTCGTGGATTCTTGAGCAGCAGCCGGGTGGTCTCCTGGGCGCCGGCGGCGATGACGATTTTGCGGGCCGTGATTTGGGCCTGCCGCTGGCGCGCAAAATCCCGGATGCTGACCTCGGAGACGTCGCCGTTGCCGGCCGGACTGCCGAATGAAAAGACCTCCCAGCCAGCCAGCACATGAATGTTCGGCGAAGTGAAGAGGTGGGAACGGAAGCGTTCGCCAAAACGCGTGGGCAGGCTCCAGCGCTCGATGGTTGTGTCGGTGACGTCGCCATTTTGAAAACCCTCGGCGATTCGCGAACCGGCGAACGCGGGAATTTCGTTCAAGCTGAATTGCGCCGGGCCGCATTCAAAGTATTCGGCCGCCCGGCTCGCATATCTGCGGGAATCGTGAAACAGAGAGATGTCCCAGGTACACTGGCCGTTGACAATCTGGCGTGGCTTGAAATCAATCTCGTCATACATGACGCAGCGGCCGCCCCAGGTGATGGAACTTCCGCCCAGGCCTTTGTTGGTGCATTCGGCAGGCTGGTGATGATTTTTGGTGTGAACAATTTTGATCGAAGCGTCCAGCGGATTCTGCGCGGGCAATTTGTCGGGTCCGTACTCAATCAGCAGTATGCGGTGCGCTGGCTGGAGTTTTTGATACTCCATCGTCACGATAATGCCAGCCGGCCCGGAGCCGATGATGCAAAGATCATAGGTCTGGTTGACCGCCTGTTCCACCGTGATTTTCATGGAATGGAGCTTAACTTTTGGTTGGCCTGCCATTGTGCCCGGGCATTTCAAAGCGTGTTCGTTCCCGCACCGCCACCGCCGGGTTGCCGGCATAGACGGTCCATTCTTCCAGGTTCCGGGTGGCGACGGAGCCTGCGCCCAGAACGCTGCCGGCCTTGCAATGCACGCCCGGCAGGACAATGGCCCGCGCGCAAATCCACACCTGCGGTTCGGTGCGCACCGGCTTGGTAATATAGGTGAAGTCCGGGGTGTGATAATCGTGGGTGGCACTGCAAAGATAGGCATCCTGCGAAATGATGGTGCGATGGCCCAGGAACACGCCGCCGGGATTGTAAACTTCCGCTCCGCGCCCAATGGTGACCTGGTTGCCCGTTTCCAGCAGCCACGGCGCCCAAATCTTGGCGCTGGGATAGACAAAATTGATGGCCCCGAGTTTCGCGCCAAACAGCCGCAGCAGAAAGCATCGCCAATGGTGCAATGGCGGCGGTGTGGGACGGAAAAAAAACATCCAGGTCAGGACCCAGATGAGCCGTTTGGCCCTGAACTGCCAGCCGTAAACCGGGCGGAGCAGGGGATCGTCACTGTCGGCAGAATGTGCGCTGAACAAGCCCATAATAGAAATGGTGGTTAAAAGATTGAGTCAGGAATATTTGATTGCGGGCGGATTTTCCCGGTACCGGATCATCAAGGGCAGCAGCCGGCAGGCCCGCCAATAACGCGGCACAAATTTGCCCGGCTCGGCCAGGCAGCGAAACAGCCAGCCCAGAAAGTATTTGTCCGCCCAGGTGGGAATGTGTACCTGGTTGCCCGTGAGAAAACCGATGGCCGCGCCGATGCAGTGAATGCTGGGCTTGAAATCACAGCCGCGTTTCAACA
>Ga0181520_10003851_pt1 | contig 25819 bp, 17 predicted proteins | sample PEATcosm2014_Bin_29_FD_132451 | JGI IMG/M metagenome (GOLD analysis project Ga0181520, IMG submission 132451) | Peatland microbial communities from MTU Mesocosm Facility, Houghton, MI, USA - PEATcosm2014_Bin02_30_metaG | ecosystem: Environmental > Terrestrial > Soil > Wetlands > Peat | place...
GCGTAAAAAACAAAGTGCCAATTGAGAGGCGTTATGCGCTTTGCCCGGAGCAAAAATTTAGTAAATATATTATAAAGGAATAAATAGGATGTTACGCCATAATTTACTTATTATTTATAGAAATATTAAACGGAATAAAAGTACGTTTTTTATTAACCTGATCGGATTGTCTACGGGGCTTGCATGCGCGCTCCTAATTTACTTGTGGGTGAATGATGAATTGAACATGGACAAATTCAACCAAAAAGACAGCCGGCTTTACCAGGTTATGGAAAACGCAGAGCAAAACAACACTATTGTAACCGGGCCGTATACTCCGGATCTTTTGGCAGAAACCTTAGCTAAAGAAGTGCCGGAAGTTGAATATGCTGCAGCAGTTACTCCCTCATTCTTTTTCGGTAAAATTCCTGTTTCCACGCAGGACAAAAAATTTAAAGCTGTTGGACAATTTGTAGGTAAAGATTTCTTTAATTTATTTTCTTATCATATTATTGAAGGGGACAAAAATCAGGCATTATCCGCAAAAAACTCCGTTGTTATATCCAGCCAACTGGCAATGAAATTATACGGCACTACCCAAAACGTAGTAGGAAAAAGTTTTAACTATCAATTGCTTCAATTCAATAATCAATGTCAAATCTCCGGTATTTTCGAAGACGTCCCGTCAAATTCATCAGAGCAATTTGATTTTGTATTATCATTTGGGGCATGGATTGATATTTGTAATGCTATGCACAGGCCTATAAACTGGGATAATCATGCGCCCTATACATATATAGTATTAAAAAAGGGGACTGATATTACACAGTTCAACAATAAAATATCCGGGTTTTTAAAATCAAAATATAGTAATTCCAATATAACTTTGTTTGCAAGGCCATATTCGGCAGGTTATTTATATAACAAATATGAAAATGGTAAGCAGGCCGGCGGCAGAATAGAATATGTAAAATTATTTTCTATAATAGCAATATTTATCCTGCTCATAGCATGTATCAATTTCATGAATTTATCTACAGCAAAAGCATCAGGAAGAATAAAAGAAGTAGGAATAAAAAAAGCTGTTGGGGCGCCGCGCAAATCACTTGTCCTTCAATACCTGGGTGAGTCTATGTTGATGAGTTTTTTGTCGCTAATCGTTGCTATTGTATTTGTGGAACTTTTAATTCCTGAATTCAATATTATCACCGGTAAACATTTAACGCTGAATTTGGAAACAAACCTGATATTATCATTTCTTGGTATAGCTTTATTTACGGGGTTAATCGCAGGCAGCTATCCGGCATTATACCTGTCCGGCTTCAATCCGGTAATGATATTAAAAGGAAAACTCAATAGCAGTACAGGTGAACAATGGGCGCGGAAAGGATTGGTAATTTTTCAATTCACACTTTCTGTCATCTTCATTGCTGCTGTATTAGTTGTATTTAAACAAATGGAATTTATACAATCAAAGAATATAGGATACAATAAGGATAACATAATTTATTTTGATAAAGAAGGAAAAATTATGGACCACCAGGATTCATTTCTTTCGGAACTTAAAAACATACCGGGTGTTGTAAATGCATCAGGTATATCTCAGAATATCCTGGGTGTAAACTCCTCAACCATTGGCCTTTATTGGGAAGGTAAAAATCCAAAAGATATAGTCCAATTTACAGACCTGAATGTTGATTGTGGTATGATTGAAACTCTTGGTATGGAAATGAAAGCGGGCCGGGCCTTTTCCAGGAATTTTGGTTCCGATAGCTCGGCAATTATATTTAATGAAACAGCAATCAAAATTATGGGGCTCAAAGATCCCATAGGTAAAATTGTTAATCTATGGGGCATGAATGTGCACATTATTGGAGTAGTTAAAGATTTTAATTTTGAATCTCTGCACGAAAATGTTAAGCCCTTTTTATTCATATTAAATCCTCAGAGAACATCAAAGATTATGGCTAAAATTAAGGCAGGAATGGAGAGCAAAACTATTAAAAGTATTCAATATCTCTATCAATCCTATAACCCGGGTTATTCGTTTGATTATAATTTTCTCGATCAGGATTTTCAGGCTCAATATGTAGCAGAGCAGCGTGTTGCTCTCTTGTCCAGGTATTTTGCCGGAATTGCCATTATAATTTCATGCCTTGGCTTATTTGGCTTAGCAGCCTTTACTGCCGAAAGAAGAAGTAAAGAAATCGGCATTCGTAAAGTTCTTGGTTCAAGTGAGTTTGGGATTATTTATCTGTTATCAAGTGACTTTACCAAACTTGTTCTTGCGGCTATAATAATTGCTTTACCTGTTGCTTATTTAATTGCAAAATACTGGCTTAATAGTTTTGCTTACAGGATAAGTATAGAACCCTGGTACTTTATCGCAGCAGGGCTGTCTGCATTAATAATTACCTGGTTTACTGTTGGGGTTCAGGCAGTAAAAGCTGCCACAGCAAACCCTGTGAAATCATTGAAGTATGAATGAGTAGAAAAGAAGAGCCTAATAGTTGAACGCTATGTGCTATGCGCTAAACGCAACGCAAAAAAATAAAAAGGAAGTTATGTTAAAAACTTATTTTAAAATTTCTCTTAGAAATTTATTAAAGAACAAACTTTTTTCTTCTATTACTATAGCTGGGCTTGCAATAGGTATGGCTTGCTCTATTTTGATTTTACTGTGGGTTCAGGATGAATTGAGTTATGATAAATTCTTTAGAAATTCCGACTCAGTATACAGGATTAATTGGGAATATAAATGGAATGGGGAAGAAGGAATTGCTCCAATTACACCTCCTCCGCTTGCAGCAAAATTTGTTAGTGAGATACCTGAAGTTACCGCAACAACCCGGATCTTTCCCGTCCAGCCTATGGTCGTGCGTTACAATGATAAATTTTTTAATGAAGACAAAATTTTCGGCGCTGATTCTAACTTCTTCGATATTTTTAATTTTAAGCTGTTGTCAGGAAATCCCGGAACCGCATTAACAGAACCAAACAGCGTTATTCTTACTGAAAAAATTGCGAAGAAATATTTCGGCACTGAATCTGCAATTGGAAAAATAATCATTATTGGCGATCAGAATTGGGAAATAAATAAATTATATAAAAATACATTTAAAGTAACCGGGGTGCTTGAAAATATTCCTGCCAACACTCATCTTCAGTTTGATTTACTCACTTCAATATCCTCTTATCCAAAGGTTGCTTTTTTTGATTGGAGCTGGATATGGATGCAGGTAGTTACTTACGCAAAATTGAAGCCTGCTGCTTCTGTTCCCCTGGTCGAGGCTAAAGTTAAACAAGTTGTCGCAAAATATGCCCCCGCGGCGTTTACTCGAATTGGATTTTCATATAACGACATTGTAAATAACGGCGGGAGATACGATTTTGTATTCCAGCCTTTAAAAGATATTTACTTAGGTTCAACTCAAAAAGGAAATCGCCTGGGGCCAATAGGTAACAGGACATACGTCTATGCATTCTCGTTAATAGCTGCATTTATAATATTTATTGCCTGTATAAATTTTATGAATTTATCTACCGCACGGTCGGAAAAACGTGCCAGGGAACTAGGTATTCGTAAAACTTTAGGTTCATCTCAAAAAGCGCTTTTTATTCAATTTATTCTTGAGTCAATAATATATAGTTTGCTCGGCTTATTCTTAAGCTTAATTCTTGTTGAATTATTAATTTTTCCGTTTAATAATCTGACTGGAAAGTCGCTTAGTTTTAATTTGTTTAGTTCATACTGGCAATTACCTGTATTGATTTTACTGGGCATGTTTGTTGGCCTGGTTGCAGGAAGCTATCCCGGGTTGTTCTTATCTTCTTTACAGCCGGTAAAGGTTTTAAAAGGAGCTGTAAAGTCCCATTCCCGGGGCGGGCGTTTTAGAAATATCCTGGTTATTTTCCAATTTGCTGTAGGTATTGCTTTAATAGTCTGTACGATTACCGTTCGTCAGCAAATGAGTTTTATCAATAATACAAACCTCGGTTTTAATAAAGCTAATGTTGTTATAATTTCTAATCAGAATAATCCTCTGGGGAACCATTTGGATGCATTTAAAGAAAAATTAAAATCATATTCTCAGGTCATTGATGCATCTGTAACCACCGGTGTCCCTCCAAATTCGGGATTCGGCGATTATTATAAAATTTCCGGAAAAGGCGATGAACAATTTTCTTTTATTTCATACATGACCGATGAAGATTTCCTTAATACATTAAATATCAAACTTGTTCAGGGCCGTGGTTTTTTAAGAGATCATCCTATTGATGCACAAAGTGTAATATTAAATGAAACGGCAGTAAAGCAATTTAATATAAAAGATCCTTTGGGTAAAATAATCAACTATCCCAGCAAGGGTAATTATACAATTATTGGGATAATTAAAGATTTTAATTTTTTAGATCTTCATCAGCCTATCTTGCCATTTGCACTATTTAGCCAATCATCCGGGTCTTATCAAATACCAAATTCTTATATTATTGTTCGTTTAAAGAATGACCATCTTGCCAAAAGCATTTCATTGTTGGAATCCACATGGAAATCTTTCGTTGATAAAACACCGTTTAAGTATAGTTTCCTGGATGAAAATCTCGAACAGCAGTATACATCGGAACAAAAACTTGGAAAAATATTTTTCATATTTTCAATATTGGCAATTTTTATTGCCTGCATTGGGTTATTAGGGCTGGCTTTTTATTCTGTTGAACAACGAACTAAAGAAATCGGGATTAGAAAAGTTTTAGGGTCATCCATTACCGGGATTGTAGTGTTACTTACCAGGGAGTTTACTAAGTGGTTAATAATTGCAAATATCATTGCGTGGCCTGTTTCATATTATCTAATGAATAAATGGCTGGATGGTTTTGCGTATAAGATGAATATGAGTATCGGAATATTCTTATCGGCAGGGTTTATTTCACTCTTTATTGCATCCCTTACAGTAAGTTATCAGGCAGTAAAGGCAGCTGCCGCAAACCCGGTAAAATCATTAAAGTATGAATGAGCAGGGTGCAAAGCGTGCAGCACAATGAAGAAATATAGAGGCGGAGAATGCAGACCGGAAACAGAAAGAATTTGAAGAATATTATTTGGAAATAGCGGGTTAATTATTAATTGTTTTTTGGTGATTAGCTATTAACATTTTAATAAAGTAGGGAAGTAATGTTAAAAAGTATTCTAAAAACCGGCATAACAAGTTTAAAAAGGTATAAAGCTTTTTCCATAATCGATATTTTAGGTTTTGTTATTAGTATATCAATCTTTACTCTGATTATTCTGTTCGTTTTAAAAGAATACAGTTTAGTAATTATTATCTTATTAATGATAATTGAGCATTTTCAAAATAAGAAAGGAGAGAGTAATGTTAAAAAGCTATCTGAAAACTGCCCTAAGAAGTTTGATTAGGCATAAAACCTTTTCAATTATAAATATTCTGGGCTTTGCTTTTAGTATATCAATCTGTATCGTGATTATTCTGTATCTAATAAAGGAATACAGCTTTGACAGGTATAATGCAAATGCTGATTATATATATAGATTGGTCGATAGTGAAAATAATTCAAGCGGCATTGATTATCGGCTTAAAAAGATACTTGTAAATAATTACCCTGAAATAAAAAATGGATGCTTTACTCAGAGTGCCGAAATTAAAATAGAACTCGTTTACAAACACAATGGTTATAGTATAAATAATATTTTATCTGCTGATAAAGATTATTTCAAAGTATTTACGGTTTCGTTTTTATCGGGAGATAAATCTAATCCATTACCGGATAAAAATTCTGCAGTGCTAACGGAAAGCTCGGCGCGCAGAATATTTGGTAATGAAAATCCTATTGGGAAAGAGATATTATTATTTAATACACTTCCTTTGATTGTAACGGGTGTAATTCGTGATTTCCCGGATAATTCGAGTATATCTGCTAATATTATTGTTAACGCCGATAACGATTCATTTAAATTCAACTTTTACTGTGCAAATAGCAAAGACTCCAGTTCTTATAGGTATCCTTTTAACATATATTTGCTTTTTAAAAAAAATACAAACATTAAGCAAACCGTAAATATTATTAACAGTAAAGCCCAATTAATGAATCCATACGTACAAAAAATCAATTTGTTGTCGTTAAAAAATATTTATTTATTTGACAATACAACCGGAAGCAGCAATTTGAAGGGAAATCCTTCATTATTAAAGATTTTAGCAAGCATAGCTTTAATAATCCTAATTCTTGCAGTAATGAACTATATTAATCTTACCGTCGCTCAGCGAAACAGAAGAAATAAAGAAACCGGAATAAGAAAGACAATAGGGGCGGGCAGAAAGGAAATAATATTCGGCTTTTTAACCGAATCTATGTTAGTAACATTAATTGCATTCGTAATTGCATTGCTAATAATTGAATTGTCATTGCCATATTTTAGCGGAATTTTAAATAGTAATTTAAGTATTCTTTCATTTGCGGAATTCCCGGAAAATTTAATATTAATTATATCAATTATCTTAATTGGGGTACTTTCAGGAATAGGCCCAGCTTTAATACTTTCATCTTTCAATCCTGTAAGAATTATTAGCGGCAATAGTTTAATTTCAAGCAGAAAAAGTTATCTGAGAAATATATTAACGGTTTTCCAATTCACAGTTTCAATATCGCTGATATTCTGTATTCTAATAATAGAAAAACAGATAAATTATGTTAAACATAGTGATCTGGGTTTTGCCAAGGAACAATTGCTGCGCCTTGACACTGCAGTGCCCTCAACTACTTCTGCAGTGGTCAGCGAGTTGAAACAGTACTCAAATATTCAAGATGTAACAGTTTCCTTCGGAGTCCCGGGCGAGGTAAACATGACTATGGGTACCGCTATGCAAGGTAAAAATCAGTCGGTCCAATGTATAGGCGCTGATAGTACATTTCTTCGCACTTTTAAAATAAAATTATTATTGGGCAGAGAATTACTTCCCGGCGATTTCGGTAAAGTATGTATGATAAACGAAACTGCTTATAAGTATTTCGGCTGGAAAGATTTGATAAATAAAAAATATAATAATGGAAGAGAAGGAGGATTTGAAATAATAGGTGTTGTTAAAGATTTTCATTTCTCTTCTTTTCATAAAGCTATTGAACCTGCATGCATCATGTTTTGCTCAAATTGGATGCCTAACGTAATCAGCATTAGAATAAAAACCGGTGCAATACCGGAAACAATGAATTATATCCGTAATGTGTGGAAAAAAATTGTACCTGATTATCCGATAAAATTTCAGTTTTATGATGATTTATTTAATGCAATGTATATGAAAGAAGAGAAATTTGCCAGAGCAATCGGTTTGTTTGCAGTGTTAGCTATAAGTATTTCCTGCATGGGAATTTTAGGTCTGGTAATATTTGCATCTGAACGCCGTTCAAAAGAAATAGGTATACGTAAAGTTCACGGCGCTAAAGTTAGCGAATTGATGTTTATGCTAAACAAAGATTTTCTCAAATGGGTTATTCTTGCGTCTGTTATTGCTTTGCCGGTTGGCTGGTATGTTATGAATAAATGGCTCCAGGATTTTGCATACAAAACCGAGATAAACTGGTGGGTTTTTGTATTAGCCGGGCTGGCTGCCTTGTTTATTGCTATATTAACTATAAGCTGGTATACCTGGCGGGCTGTGAATAAAAACCCTGTAGAAATACTAAGATATGAATAACTATAAAAAATCGAAAAAAATAAATAATATTATTCGGAATGCATCAAATAATTTTTGTTAAAGCTATAATAAATGAGCGTTGTCAAAAGAATTAATATTATAAAAGTCGGTTATAAAATATTAATTTATGAATAAATTTATTATTTGAGGTAACTTAATGAGCGATCTTTGTATCCCGGTAAAAGACTTCGGCGATCAGGAAATTGCCGAAATGGAAATTAAAGTCGGCAATAAGCTGTCAAAAATAAATTTCAGGGTTGAATCTTTTAAATGGGATGACAACGGCAGCTCCCATGAAAAAAGAATTGAAAACCTGAAGAACGCAATTGAAAGTTATAACAAAAACTGGGAACTTGTGCAGATATACAATCCCCGGCCGGGTTCAAAATATATTCAGGCAATGTTTAAACAAAGATTAGTGAATTAACTTTGAGCTGACATTTTATTCTATTTAATTATAATATCAAACGAATTTAGCAGGGAAAGGGCATCCGGAAGTGAAAAAATTGTTTTTTTAAGTTTATTATTGTTCGGGTCAATTCTATAGTTAAGTGATTCTGATAAATCAGCATAAGATAAATTTGTTCGAGAAAATTTACTCCCCGAAAGGTCAGTATTGGTAAATACGGCTTTGGTTAAATCTGCCTCAACAAAATCAACGTTTTGGGCAGAACATTTTATTATATTAATCGAACGCAAGTCCATCCTGTAAAAAATACTGTTATCAATTTTACAGTCAAAAAATTTGAATGAACTTGGTTTGCTTATTTCCCTCCAATCAACCCCGGCGGTTTTAGAGCCTTTAAATGTAACATCTAAAAATTTTGATCCCGCAATGCGGGATAAGCTTAAATCACATGATTGAAAAGTGCAATTCTCAAACTCGCATGATTTAAATTGAAATTTGAAAAAATTACAGGAAATAAACCGGCATTTGCAAAATTCTTTGTCCTTTAATTCCTTGTTCGTTAGTATGAGATTTCTGAACTCTTTATCATTGTAAAATGCTTCATTTAATTCAACCGGTCTTTTTTCGTCTTGCTCTTCAAATAAAGTTAAATCATTCATATTTGTAATTAATAATATTCAATAATTAAATATCGATAATGTTTTAAAAATATAAAATAATTAAAATAAAGCATTATAATATTATAAAAATGATAACGATAACCGGGTAATATTTCTTGTAAAGTGTAAATGGCAATTAAAATTCAATCAAACCTGAAGGAATATTAATCCTGATATATTATATTTCCAACATGAATCAAAGGTACTGTTTAAATTACTTTATTTGTTTAATTATATTGCAAACGAAAAAATTACCGTTTTTTAGACTGTAATTAAGAAATAGGGAATTCAATATGAAAATACAATACTTACTAATATATCTTTTCTTTTTTCTGCCTTCATTTATATCTGCTCAGCCGCAATCTTTAAACAATCTTTCTCCGGAACAGAAATTGTGGATATCAAAAGCAAGTTGTTCTGAAAAAAACGGATGGATTTACCTTCATGTTACGGGAACACCTGCAGAACGGGGTTTTCAACATGGATATCTTCTTGCTAATAATATTAAAGATGCAATCCGGATTCTAAGTGTTGAATGGAATTATCGGACTTCAATGGAATGGCAGTGGCTTGTAAAGAAAGCAGGAGAAATGTTTACTCCAAAAATTGATGATGAAGATTTAGCCGAAATTGACGGTATCGTTGAAGGAATGAAAGCGGCAGGGATCTCAACTAGCAGAAATGAGATTGTGGCTTTAAATGGAAGCGTTGAGCTTTTTGAATATTGGTGGCCTTCGGTAAAAGATTCTTTGAAAGTAAATTCTATTGAACCACTGAAAGAATCTTGTAGTTCCTTTATCGCGACAGGCAGCATGACGGCAGATGGAGGAATAGTTCTTGGGCATAATACAATGATTGGATATCAGGATCCGTTTTGTAATGTTATTATAGATATTCTTCCGGAAAAGGGTTATGAAATTCTAATGCAAACAGCTCCCGGGTTGATTCATAGCGAAACAGACTTTTTTATAACCGGCGCTGGTCTTGTAGGATCAGAAACAACAATAGGCGATTTTTTCCCGTTTGATGAAAAAGGCGTACCGGAATTTTCTCGTATGAGGCATGCAACTCAATATGCTGGTTCAATTGATGACTGGTGTGAAATGATTAAAAAGGGAAATAATGGCGGCTATGCAAATGCCTGGCTGATAGGAGATATAAATACTAATGAAATTGCCAGGCTTGAATTAGGACTAAAATACATTGGTTTTGAAAAGAAAAAAGATGGTTACTTTATAGGTTCTAATGTTGCAGAAAATTTGAAAATTTTACGGATGGAGACCAAAAGCAATGAAACTAATATAAAGTTGTCATCGGTTGCAAGGCGGTCCCGGTGGAAACAATTAATGAAAGAATATGCTGGTAAAATAGATATAAATGTAGCTGAGAAACTTGAAGCCGATCATTTTGACCCGTATCTTAATCTTAACCGGCAGGATTGCCGTAACCTCTGTGCACACTGGGATCTGGATCCGCAATTATACGGCGAAGATAATCCATTTTCACCGGAAGGAACCGTAGATGGAAAAGTTGTTGATTCCAGGATGGCAAGACAAATGTCCTTTGTAGCAAGGTGGGGTGCTGCATGCGGTACTGGTTTTGATGCAAAAAAATTTCTTGATGAACACCCGCAGTATGATTGGATGAAAGACATTTTAAAAGACCGTCCATCTGAACCTTGGACGGTATTTAAAGCCATAGAAAAATAATAATAATCTAATTTATGCAAATGTTATTTTAGTTAAGAAGTCTGTACTTCGAACTGCAAAATTTTATTTAAACAATTTTACATATAATAACAGCGTTTTCATCTAATGAATAAATTACGCACAATCTGTGATATCCATCCGCAATGATAACTTTTCCGTGGGTGGGATCTCGTATTAATAAAATAGGCGAAAGTTTTTGCCCCGCTTCTATTTTTTGATGATCCTTTTTCACTTCGTTATTGCTGATACCTGGTAGTGATAACCCCGAAGCCCTGAAAATATCTTTTGACTTATTTTGCGAGATTGGTGCGCGTCTCAACTGTTCCACATACGTATTTGCAGCAGATTTATCATATATCAGATTTAAATAGGATTGATAAGCTGGGTAGTCGTGTTCTTCTGATTCGCTTAACCACTTTATCTTGATTTTCTTCTTTGCCATGTCTGATTCTCACGGATAGCCTTAAATATATGCAGTAAAATTATCAAAAATAAAATTAGCAAACTTTTTTCTATTTTTTATTGATTACTATTGCTGGTATTCACGGTTATGGCTGGTGTCATAAAAACTTAAGAGTGCATTATCAATGGTGAGTCTTATTAACAAAATTGACCATTCCACCGGAGTTTGAATAATATTTTGCAAGAAGTCTTTTATTCTGTTAAATTTATTTATGGAAAATAGTATTGTGTATTATTCTGTATTTTAAAATAAGTACTCAAATTATGTTCTCAATAAGAATTCCAATTAAAAATTATACTCTACGAAAATTTGAGAACAAAATTTCTTCTAAATTATTCCACCTGTTTATTATATTATCGTTTTTTTACCTTCCTAATTTAATTGCTCAGAGTGATGATTTAATCTTTAATAATCTTACAAGTGAAGACGGGTTATCTATAAATACCGTAATGTGTATGCTTCAGGACAGCAGGGGTTTTATTTGGATTGGAACTGTTTACGGATTAAATAAATATGACGGTTATAAATTCAAAGTATTTACACCTGATCCGAATGATCCTTTCAGCATTTCAAATCATATCATAACATGTCTTGCGGAAGACGGCGATGGAAACATCTGGGTCGGTACCTCCAATGGGCTTAATAAATATGATTGGAAAGCTGATAAATTTTACAAATATAAAAATGATCCCGGTGATAAGAACAGTTTAAGCAATAATTATATCCTTTCAATATTGAAAGATAAATCGGGTACCATTTGGATAGGTACTTCAGACGGATTGAATAAATACAGTTTTGAAAGTAATAATTTTACTGTTATAAAGAAGGTAAGTGATAAAATTAAACCGGGCATCGGATGTGCCGTAACAAAAATTATTGAAAATAGTAACGGTAATTTATGGCTTGGTACCTGGAACGGTCTTACCTGCATGCAAAAAGATGGGAAAGTTCTAAGCCTGTTATTCCCTAACCCCGTTATTGCTAATAATGTTAATCTAAGATTCTGCTATGTCCTCTATGAAGACCAAAATAAAAATCTATGGATTGGAACTAACGGCAAGGGTCTCATTAAATATAATCAGCAAACAGGGAAAGTAGTTAATTATCTCTTTTCTGCTGATAATCCAAATTCTATTTCTAATAATTATGTGTCTTCAATTTTGGAAGACAGGTCTAACAATTTATGGATCGGAACTTCAAACGGTTTAAATAAATTTAATCCCTCGGGAAACAATTTCACCCGGGTTTATCATGATACTCATAATCCTTACAGTTTGGTTGGCAATACTGTTAGTTCTTTAATTCAGGATAAAGACGGCCTGATCTGGGTTAGTACATTTCGAGGTATAAGCAGATTTTATCAATCCGGAAATAAATTTAACGATTTTAATCTGTATGATAAAAAAAGCGGTCGGCAATTAATCAGTGACAGGGTTACTTCTCTTTATATAGATAAATTTGATAATATTTGGGATGGTACTAAAGATGGATTATATGAAATAAAAAAGAATACACGTCAAATTGTCCGTTTTGTTAATAAAGCCGGGGATGAAAATTCCTTAAATAACAATTTTGTATCGTCAGTTTACGTTGATTCAAAAGGAATTATTTGGATTGGAACCAACGATAACGGCTTGAATATGTACAATCCCAAAACAAAAAAATTTAAACTTTTTACGTTTGATATTAACAATAAAAAGTCAATTAGCAATAATGGGGTTAATTCCATTTGCGAAGACAATAATGGAAATCTTTGGCTTGGTACCTGGTACGGACTGAATTATTACAATAGAAAGACCGGCTTATTCACCAGGTATACCGATTCCACTACATTAAAAAGTTGCTGGATATGGGATGTTTTTAAAGATTCAAAAGGACTTATCTGGGTTGCGACAAATGGCGGGGGCATTAGCAAAATAAATACACGGACGAACAACGTTACTATTTTTTCAACCGGCGGCAGTGAAAAAAATTATCTAAGTGATGATGTTGTTTTTACAATATTTGAATCCAAAGATGGTATTTTATGGTTTGGTACAATAAATGGCCTTAATAGCTATAATCAATCAACTGGTAAAACAACTGTTTATGCCGATAAGGATGGTTTGCCATGCAATGTGATAAAAAGTATTCAAGAGGATAATAAAGGATTTTTATGGGTAGGAACGGACAAGGGACTGTCTAAGTTTGACAGAAAATCCGGTATCTTTTATAATTATAACAAGAAAGACGGTTTAAGCGGATTGGATTTTGTCCAGAATATTTCCGAAAAATCCAAAGACGGTAGATTATTCTTCGGGCTGAATGGTTTAATGTATTTTAACCCTGATAGTATAAAAGATGAATATTTAACCGCGCCGGTCGTGCTGACTGATTTAAAAATTTATAACAAGCCGGTTGAAATATCTAAGAATGGTATATTGACGGAATCTATTTCAACGGCCGGGAAAATATTTATACCGCCGGGAAATGATGTAATTACACTTGAGTTCGCTCTTATGGATTATTTTGATGTGAAAAACAATACTTTCCGGTATAAGCTTGACGGATTTGATAGAGGCTGGAATAATATTGGCGCCAGAAATACGGCAATTTATACAAACTTACCCCCGGGTGAATATACACTTTTTGTTAGAGCTACAAATAACAGCGGTGTAAAGAATGAAAAGGAAACATCCCTTCGGATTATTATTTTACCTTTTTTCTCTCAAACCCTTTGGTTTAAACTCCTGGTGGTATTCGGATTATTGTTTTGCTTTATTCTTATAATCCGGATGAGAACAAATTCGATATTAAAGCGAAATAAAATGCTGGAGAGCAAAGTTACAGAACGTACGCTTGATCTGGATAAAACAATTAAAGAACTGAACAATGAAATTGCAAGTAAAGATAAGTTCTTCTCTATTATCGCTCATGACCTTCGTAGCCCGTTTACTTCAATGCTTGGTTTCTCAAAGCATTTAGTCGATGAAATGAATGATCTCACTAAAGATGACCTGAATTCAATCGCTAATAATATTTTAAGATCCGCAAAACTTACGTTTGGTTTATTGGAGAACCTTTTGGACTGGGCACGGATAAAAACCGGCAGGAAAATATTCGGGCCTGAAAAAATAAACCTGGGTATTGTACTTAATGGGATAAAAGAATTATATAAATGGAATGTTACAGATAAAGGAATTTATCTCAATATTAAAGGGGATATTGATGTCACGGTATTTGCAGATTTGAATATGCTCGAAACGATATTTAGAAATCTTATTTCCAATTCAATAAAGTTTACACAAAAAGATGGAAGTATAAATATTTCTTACTTTGATGAAGTTAATATTGTAAAAATTGTTGTTTCTGATACCGGAGTCGGAATTAGCCCGGAAAGAATTGAAAAGCTCTTTCAGGCTGATCAAAATTTTACAACACCCGGGACAAGAAATGAAAAAGGATCTGGATTAGGCCTGATTTTGTGCAAGGAATTTATAGAATTGAACCATGGAACAATTTCAGTTAACTCCAAAGTTGGGAAAGGTACTGAGTTTACTATCACATTACCAAAATTTGAAAAACAAGTTTTTAATAAAAATATTTAAATGAATACTCAACTCAACTTAATCTAATTTAATAAATATTTATCCTTTTCTCCTTTTGAGAATACTTTTCACCCGGGGTTTAATCATGAATCTTAAAAAATTAGCCGGCACTTTTAATTTGGATTAAATAATGTTTTTTATTTTTATAATGATTAAAAATGAGCTTTATCCGAATTATTTAAAAACCCTAAATTTTGAGGTAAACTAAGATCTTTTATCTCAAGGATGCTTGAAAAACTGAAGCCGTTTATTTGATATCCCTTACTAATAAGTAGGTGTAAATAATGGGGTAAGTCGGATATACCTGTTTTTATAGCTTCCTCCATTTCATCAAAAAAATTTGGGTAAAAGAAATATATATTTTTGGCTGTCCAGTTATAGCCTTCCGTTTTATTGCTAAACTTAATAATTTTGTCTTCCTCATTTAAAGCTACACATAGGGGCGTTTCCTCATCTTTTAAACGGGTTATGGAAATAACGCCCTCTATGTCTTCTTTAGAAAGTGAATAATTAATGAACATCGAAAATTCATCTGTACTAAAAATTGAATTTAATGATATTACGCAGAATGGGCCGGATTTAAGAGAGGGAGACAAAGCAAAAAGTTCATATAGTGGACATGGTTTTGTCTGCATTATAATGTTTAAATCTATACCGGGATCATGTGTCGAAATATAATAATTTAATAATACTTCGGTTCTGTCTGTGATGTAGTGAACTGTTTGAACTTTGTTTTCTATTGCAATCCTTATTATCCGGTTGAATATATGTTCAAATTCAATTTTGGCAATTAATTCTTTAATATTCTTATTTTGTGCATCGGGAAAAGAAGTTATATCGTTGCTGAAAACAATTAAATCCATTTTATTATCCTGCAATATGAGTATTTGCTTTGATAATTTGTATTGCGCGGTAATGATATTATTTGTATCGGTGTAATGAATTGTAATATTAATAACAGCCTGCGCATTTATTTTAGATACTATCTTGAATTAATTTGTTCGTCTTCGTGTAACTTCTTCTTGCTAAAATATTTTTTCTCATTGTCTCAACGGAATAATAAATGCACGGTACAAGAAGTAAAGTCAGAGCCAGCGAACTTAGCAAACCGCCGATTATTACCCATGCCATACCATTTTTCATCTCTGCACCTGCACCGCTTGCTATAGCCAGTGGCAGCATACCAAATACCATTGCAAGTGTAGTCATTAATATAGGGCGCAATCTTTCTCTTCCCGCTTCCATCAAACCTTCTTTTATATCTTTTCCTTCTTTAATAAGATTGTTGGTAAAGTCTACTAATAAAATGGCATTCTTTACTACTAGTCCCATTAGTGTAATTAATCCGATTATTGCAAATATTGTCAGGTTCTCCATTGTTAATGCCAGCGCAAGGAAAGATCCAATCATTGCGACGGGAATTGCAAATGTCACCACAAATGGATGAAGTAATGAATTGTATAGTGCAACCATTATGAGATAGACAAGTACGATAGCTGCGATCATTGCAATACCAAGGCTTGAAAATGCATTGCCCTGGTATTTCAAAGTCCCCGCGGGAGATACTGTAACTCCCTCAGGTATTTTTCCTTTTAAAGCTTCCTCAATTTCACTTCCAACTGTTCCGGATGGTCTCCCGGCTAGGTTGCTATTAATTGTTATGGAACTCATTCTGTCGTTTCTTTCAAGCATGCTTGGTCCCATTGATTGCGTAATATCGGCAAACTGATTTAATTCAATAAGTTCCCCATGGTTATTAACAAATGTAATCCCTGCAACATCAAATATATTCTTCCTGTCAAATTTATCGAAGGCAATGTTTATATCGTATTCATATGCCCCGTCCTGGTATTTAGAATCAGTATTACCGGCTAATGCTGTCCTTAATGTTGCACCTACATCAGCTACCGATAAACCGAGTTCTTCCATTTTGGATCTGTTTATTTGTATGTGAATTTCAGGCTTGGGGTCATCAATTGAATACCTTACATCAGTAGTGCCGGGAGTGTTTTTTATAATATTTTTAACAATTGCTGCAGTCGAATCTACTTTATTAATATCGGTTCCTTTTACAACAAATTGGATTGGCGCTTCTGAGGCCGAACCGGTAAGAGAAGTAGGCGATGTTCTTACTTTTATACCCGGTATTTCTTTTAAAAGTTCGTTCTTGATTTTCTCACTGTAATCCTGAACACCGGTTTTTCGTTTACTTTTATCAATTATACTAACAACTATCTGTGCAATATTATTTCTTGATGTAGTTGAAGCAGTACCGCTGGAAACCCCGACATTCGTCATTACTTTTGTTACTTCAGGCTTAGACAAAAGTATATCTTCAACTCTTTTTGTTAACATATTATTTTCATAAATAGAAATTTGTGGGGCCATTTCAAGGTCGATAACAAACTCACCCTGATCTGTATCCGGAATAAATGCAGCTCCGATTAACCCGAGCGGGTAAAAAGAGATGCTAACAATAAATAGAATTATTACGCCTAAGTAAACTTTTTTCCTGTTGTCAAGGCTCCATTCAAGCGTTTTGGAATATAAATTCTTGAGCAATATGAAGGATTTTTCAACTCTGCGTGAAAATCTGCTCGCTAATGTATTATTAGTTATGTCCTCAAGTTTTCCAAATTCGGAAAGCAGAAGGGGAGTGAGAGTAAAGGAAACTAATAAACTTGCCATTGTAGAAACAATTAATGGTACGGCAAATTCTTTAAGAATGTTGCCTATTATCCCTCCGGTAATTGCAAGCGGCAAAAAGACAGAAACTATTACAAGTGTTATGGATGTTGCTGTGAAGAATATTTGTTTGCTCCCTGCCAGTGCTGCTTCCCTCTTTGATTTACCCATCTCGAGATGCCTGAAAATATTTTCTACAACCACAATAGAATCGTCGACCAATATACCAACTGCCAGTGATAAGGACATAAGTGACATTAAATTAAGTGAATAACCAAACATATACATAAAGATGAAAGAAGGGAGCATAGATAATGGAACTGCAACCATAACGATCAAAGCACTACGAACGCTGTGTAGAAAGATGAAGCAGACAAACGATACAATCAATACAGCAAGCAACAGATCTTTTACTACCGAATTAACTGATTCCATTGTATATGTCGAATTATCCGAAGCAATATTGAATTTTAGTTTATTTGAAGCATATTCGTTTTCCAGGGTATTTAATTCTTCTTTTATTTCTTTACAAACTTCTACGGTATTTGCGTCGGATTGTTTTTGGATCTGAAGGCCAATGGAAGTCTTTCCGTTTAGTCTGTCTATTTTAGTCTGTTCCTCGGTTCCGTCTTCAACTTCAGCAACATCTGTAACAAGAACTTTACTCCTGTCATTGTTAGTTATTATAGCAGTATTCTTTAGCTGGTCGATTGAAGTATATTTTGCAGCAAGCCTTACTGTGTATTGCTTTGAACTTTCTTCAACTTTCCCGGTTGGATAATCCATATTTGCTTTTTGAATGGCTAGAAGCGCTTGTAATATGGAAATATTGTATGCCTTTAATTTGTTTTGATCTATATTTACTTTTATCTCTCGTTTAGTCCCGCCGATTAAACTTATCTGGCCCACTCCTTTTAACTTGGAAAGGCGTGGCTGAATTTGATCTTCCACAAGTTTATAAAACATGGTAGGTTTCATTTCGGATGTAGCTGCTATTTGAAGAATTGGCATTTCATCCATGGATAGCTTACTTATGGTTGGAGATTTAACATCAGTCGGTAAGTCGGCCATTATGGCATTAACTTTTCTTTGCGCATCCTGCAAGGCCAAGTTTGGGTCAGCCCCGCTTTTTAATTCTATAACTGTTGCTTCAAAACCTTCCTGGGAAGTAGAACGCAACCTGTCTATATTCTCTAATGAGGATACGGCATCTTCAATCTTTTTAGTAACGGAGGTTTCTACTTCGGAAGCCGAAGCTCCCGGATATATTGTTGAAATAGTAATTACATTTGTTTCAAATTTTGGTAAAAGATTTATGTTCAGAAGCCTGAATGTTACAAGGCCTAACAAAGCTATTATTGAAAAAAGTACAAATACTATTAGTGGTCGTTTTATGGATAGTTCAATCATTTTTAAACTCTTTTTTATTTTATTATAGAAACGGGAGATCCGTCTGATAAGTTTATTTGCCCGGTTGTAATAACCGTTATCCCTTCGCTCAAACCGTTAAGTACTTCAAGATAATCTCCTAAATCACGGCCGATAACAATTGATTTTAAATGTGCAGTATTATTTTCTACTATATATACTTGCGCATCCTTTATGCTGCCGACAAGTGATTCTCTTGGAATCAAAACAGATTGATGATCTGAGGGGAAATTAAACACTACATTTACAAATGTTCCTGCCTTTAGGGGATGTGAAGTTTGATTGGTCAGTAGAATTTCAACAGGATAGTTATGAACATTATTCCCCTGTTGACTGACAAAACTTACTTTTCCAATATATTCTGCGCCGGGAAAAACTGTAGAAGTAATTTTAACATTTTGACCTTGATGAATATTGTATATATCTTTTTCTGCAACATTAAGTGTCACTTTTAGCTGTGAAATATCGACAATGGAAACAATTTGAGATCCTATCGTTACGGATGAACCTTTCTCTATAAATTTTGATACCACATATCCGTTTTGTGTTGCTGCAATTTTGGTAAAGCTTAATTGTTTTTGTGCTTGTTCAACAGCCACTTTTGCCGTCTCATAGTCTATTCGGGCATCCCTAACTTTATTCTCGGTAGTTGCTTTCCCTGAATATAAATTTACCGTCTTATTGTATTCATCTTCAAGTTTTGAAAGATTAATTTTTGCATCCTCAAGAGCCAGTGACTGTAATACATTGTCAATTTCTACAAGGGTTTGTCCCTTCTTTACATAATCGCCGAGATTGAAGTTTATTGCTGCTATTTGGCCCCCTGTTTGTGCTTGGAGCATTACTTCTTGTCTGGCGGCAGTAATTCCTGTAAGAGAAAGGTTGCTGTTTTGTTCTTGCTTTAACACAGTCTTAACATTTACTGAAGTGGTTACACTATTATCTCTTGATATTTTCTTTTCGTCAATTCTTGATTTATTAGCAATTAGTTTAGCGGTTATCAAAGCAATAGTTATTAAAGCAATTCCAATTAATACAAATCTTTTCTTCATAGTATTTTTCTTTTCTGTTTATTATTTGTCTTGTTTGGTTAAATAAGTGATAAGAGTTCCATCGGCTTTTTCAAGATCCAGCTTTGCAATGTTTAACTCCAAAAGTGAATTAATATAGTTCGTTTTTGCTTCTCTTAGTCTTGTTTCAGATTCAGTCAAATCCATAGTGGTGGCTTCCCCTTCATTGTATTCTATCGTTGTAAGATCATAAACTTTTTGGGCTAAATCTATATTTAGTTTATCTGTTTTTATATTATCGTACGTACTGTTGTATTTCGTAATTGCGTTGGAAATTTGAAGATTTATACCTTCTTTTGCTTGCCTGATTTGCTCTGTAAGTTTATCCATATTTAAGGATGATTGTTCTACGCGTGCTAAAGTCTGCCCGCCTGTAAAGATTGGAAGGTTAAACTGCAGACCCACCGAATAAAACTTATACCAGTCTTTCCCTCCGTCAAAAAGATCAAAGTTCTCTCTTTGTCCTTGGAAATTATAACTACCGTATGCACTTATTGTAGGAAAATATTGTGCTATTTGATTCTTTTTATCTAATTCTTGCAGTTCAAATGATGTTTGCAGCATTCTGTAATCTGTTCGGCTCTCGTAGTTTATTGATTGTTCCTTAACATATTCTAAGCTGTTTATTTTTTGTTCAAGTGAAGAATCATCGTTGAAGTTTACACTGTCTGATAAGGTAAGGCTGCTTTGAATCGGCATTCCTATCTGGTATTTAAGATTATTATATGATTGCTTAAGATTTTCTTTTGCATTCTTCAACTGATATTGGATAATATTATAGCTTACACTAAGCCTGTCTACATCAACTTCTTTTGCCTTCCCGTTTTCAAGTAAAAGCCTAGTGTCGGCTAAAGATTTCTCCACCAATTTAATATTCTGTTCAAGAAGTTGAATTTGCTTTTGAACAACAAGCGTTTGATAATATGCGGTTGCTACATTATAATAGATGCCTTCGGTAATATTGTCGCTGTTTTGTTTATAATACTGATTCGAATAATTGGCTGCATCAAGACCAAGCCAAAATGATGCATCAAGAAGCTTTTGAGTTACCTGCCCTGTAAAAGTAAAATTATATTTAGTGCCGAATTTTGCTGAAAGGTATGTACCCGGCTGACCGCCAAAGTATTCAGCAGGAAATACTTGTACAGGTAATTCCAAATTGTTTACTAGTGAACCTGATAAATTTATCTGTGGTAATCCGCTTCCCATTGCTTCATCGATCTTCTTAACCGAGATTTTTTCCTGGATTGAAGCCGACTTTATTTCAGGATTATTCATTGCAGCATAACTAATACATTTATCCAAAGAAAAAGTTTGTTCTGTTTGTTGCGGCCTTGCTTCCGTTTGTAATAGTAAAATTATTAGTGTAAACTGGATTATTTTCCGGTAATTAAATATTATTTGCAATCTGTCTCCGTTCTATTTCTGTTGTTAACATTTTTCATTATATCATTCGAATATTGTACCAACTTGGAATTGTTAAAAATTGATTATTTTTAGTTAAAAATTTGATTATATTTAAGAAAAGTATTTTTTTATTGCCTAAATAAAAGTATTATATCTTATCTAGGAAGAGTTACGTATGGAAATCGGTTCATCATTCTATTTATCAATGTATAAAACTATTACTACTGTTAAGGATCCTGAAAAATTAACCGGTGCAATTTTTAAGAACCTTCAGGATGTAATGAAGTTTAAAGCCGGTGGTATGGCTTTATTAAATAAGGACCGGTCCTATTTTGATTTTTATATTGGGGAACTATCCAATATTGAAGATTCCTCCGGTTCTGTATCGTATAACCGGGTTGATGTTTCTTTACTGCCTTTTAATTTTGATATAAAAAACCCTCAATTATTGATAGTTGATATCGATAAAAAATTTATAAATTCTTGTGAAAAAATTGGTAATGACCGGCAGTTTCTGATACCAATTATAGGGAAAATGGATTTAAAAAAAATACTGGTCTTGCCGCTTGCCATGGATGAAGAATTATTTGGAGTATTTACCCTTTTTTTTGTTGACGACGGATTTATTGAATTTGGTAATGATAATCTTATGAATATTGCTAATGTCATAGCGGCCACAATTCATAATGAATTGTCATATTCTGAATTGGAAGCTCGAAAAGAAGAAAAAGAGATGCTGTTGAAGTTAATAGACACCTTAATAGAGGTGAGGGATAAAGAAATATTTCATCAGAAGTTTGCCGATGAAATTACAAAGCTTATCCCTGGTGAATATATTTTAGTAAATGTTGAAAATGAAAATTATAATTACTACAAAACATTTTGCATGCTTAAAGATAACTTAGGGCAATTTAAAACAATATCCGTTAACAAAGGTGTTCTGGCTGCGGCCTCTCTTATGAAATCTGAATTGATAAAAAACGGCAAAATGAATTTTGTTGAAATTATGGATAAAAAATTTGATCAGCTTTGCAGTAACTCTATCCATTTAAGACAGTTAAAAAAGAAGCGCCAAATCTCTGCTCTTTTGGTTTTAACATATTCCAAACATGATGGCGCAATAAATTTGGTAATTGGCAGGAAAAACAGTCCTGATCTTTTAAGAAGGGAAAAAGATAAAAGAGTTGACTACAAAAATATTGATTCAGTTATGTTTTTTGAAAGTGAGATACTTTTGGGATTGAATATATTGCCGCAACTTGTTTTAGTATATATGAATTTTTTAATATTTGAAGAGGTAGATTCGCTAAAAAAGAAGCTGGAACAGGAAAAGAACTATTTGCTGGAAGAAATCAATCAAACAAATAGCTTCCAGGAAATGATCGGCAATAGTCCCGGCATATTAATGGTTTCGAATAAAGTAAAGCAGGTGGCTCCTTTGGATGCAACAGTTTTAATTATGGGCGAAACCGGAACCGGAAAAGAATTGGTTGCACGGGCTGTTCATAATTTATCACATAGAAAAGATAATGCATTTATAACTATTAATTGTGCCGCTCTCCCTATGCATATAATTGAATCTGAATTATTCGGACACGAAAAAGGTAGTTTTACCGGGGCAATTGAAAAAAAGATTGGTAAATTTGAAATTGCTGATGGCGGAACGGTATTTTTAGATGAAATCGGTGAGCTGCCTCTTGAAATCCAGGCAAAACTTTTGCGGGTTCTGCAGGAAAAAGAATTTGAAAGGGTTGGAGGTAAGAGTACAATTTATTCAGACGTACGTATTGTTGCTGCTACAAACAGAAACTTGGAAAAAGAGGTTTCACTGGGCAGGTTCCGGTCGGATTTATTTTTTAGGCTTAATGTATTCCCGATCATTGTCCCGCCGCTTAGAGAAAGAACTGAAGATATTCCTTTATTAGTGAAACATTTCCTTGATAAGTATTCAAAAAAAATTGGCAAAACTGTTAGCCTGATTAAAAAAAATGATTTAGATATGTTTATAAGATATAATTGGCCGGGGAATATTCGTGAATTAGAACACTTGATTGAAAGAACTATAATAATTTCTCAGGGGGAAAATTTATATTTTGATACCCTTATTTTAGGACAAGATACAAAAATTGAACAGGATTTAGAATCATTTAAAACTCTTGTTGATGTTGAAAAGGAACATATAATAGCTGCGTTAAAATTGTCCAAAGGGAAGGTTAGCGGGGATAGAAGCGCTGCTCAGATTTTAGGGCTTAATGGGAAAACTCTTAGTTCGAAAATGAGAAAGCTTGGTATTACAAGAGGGTTTACAATCACAACAAAATAATATTCAATAATATTATGTTAACATTTTTCCTCTTGCAGGAAATCTCGGCCTAATAAAAATCCTGGATTTCTTTCGAAAGAGTAGCATTAATGTACTCGTCTCTTTCCAGAGGGTAAACACTATTTATTTCATAAACTAATACCTATACCTAATATTGCATCGGGATAGTATAATAAAAAAGCCCGGTCTATCGACCAGGCTTTTATCTTAGTAGCGGGGGCAGGACTTGAACCTACAACCTTCGGGTTATGAGCCCGACGAGCTACCAATTGCTCCACCCCGCGGTGTTTATTTTTATTAAAAGCATTTAAAATTTGTCTTACGACGAATTTTAGCTTACAAATATACCTATTAAGATTGGGACTGTCAACTTTATCAACAAGAAGTGTGCAACTGTGGGAATCTACAAAGTTTATTAATACTAATTTTTCTTAAAAATTCAGTCTTTTTAACCGTCTATATTGTTGAAGCTTGAAATCATTCCGTCAATAACCTGTGACCTGGCATGAATTTCATTCAATTTCTGAATTATCCGGAGAATGGCCTTTCTCTTTTCTTCAATTGTTTCCGTTATGAAACTCCTGACTTCCGGAAGATTACATTCATCAAGCATTCCTTCATAGAAACGAACAATAGAAGCTTCCTTTCTTAAAGCCTCAGTTAGCATAGCGCATGTGTTCTTGCATGCATGCTTACATTTAATTTCATGTTCTTTCATACTTTACCTCATTTTAATTCTTATAACCCAAGGCTCAAATGAATGTTTATTTTGTTCAATTAACTTATTGTCAAAGAAAGTTCTTTAGCTAGTTTGCTGCCTAAAAAAAGAGCTTGCTCATTTAATGGAATTAAATGATGATGCCTTTCAGGCAATACTTTCTTTAATGCATTTAGTATATTTTCAATTTTTACAATTGGCTTTTTCTCCAGAAAAGCGCCAACCAAAATCATATTTGCAACTTGTTTTTTACCAAGTTTTTGTGCTTCATCATTCGCAGGAATAGATAATATTTCAATATCTGTACGCGTTGGCAATTTTATTAAAGAAGATTTTTCATATAATAAAAAACCGTCCGGTTTAACTTTGTTTTCAAATTTATCCAGCGATGGCTGATTCAATATTATTGCCGAATCAAACCTCGAAATTATTGGTGAACTAATTCTTACAGGCGAAACTATCACTGTACAGTTTGCCGTTCCGCCCCGCATCTCCGGTCCGTAAGACGGCATCCAGCTAACTTCTTTCTGCTCTATCATCGCGGCATATGCAATAATGGATCCCATGGAAAGAACTCCCTGGCCTCCAAATCCCGCAAAAATTATTTCATGTGCTTGTTGCATTCCAAAATCCTTTAATTTATTTTCCCTGCTTGTCGGGTTTGTTAGCCGGAACTCCCGGCACCTTTAAATCGCCTATAGGATATAAAGGAAACATGTTTTCTTCAAGCCATTTGTTGCTTTCAAGCGGCGTCATCTTCCATCCTGAAGGGCAATTTGAAACTACTTCGATAAAACATGTGCCCCGGTTAAGCTTCTGATATTCAAAAGATTTTTCTACTGCTTTTTTTAACTTTCTAACTGCATTTACTGTGTGAACAGACTGTCTGGTAATGTAATATGCCCCGGGTAATTGAACTAACATATCCGTAATCTTTAATGGGTAACCCATCGTTTCATGGTTCCTGCCGTACGGCGATGTGGAAGTAACCTGGTTTAAGAGTGTTGTCGGCGCCATCTGGTCGCCGGTCATTCCGTATATCGCATTATTAATAAATATCATCAAAAGATTTTCACCGCGATTTACTGTATGGATTGTCTCGGCTGTGCCTATGGCTGCTAAATCTCCATCACCTTGGTAAGAAAAAACAAATTTATCAGGATGTATGCGTTTTATCCCGGTAGCTACTGCACTTGCCCTGCCGTGAGCTGCTTCCTGCATATCAATGTTTAAATAACTGTATGCAAAAACCGAGCATCCAACAGGTGCTACGCCGATTGTTTTATCCTGTATTCCCATTTCATCCACTACTTCCATCAGAACACGATGTACCACACTGTGTCCGCAGCCGGGGCAATAATGGAATGGTGTGTCGGTCAATGTCACCGGCTTTTTATAAACTATTTCAAATCCATTTTGTTGTGTAACTTCTTGCATTAACGGCCTCTTAAATTTTACTTGTGCTTAAAGTGTGAACATATGATTCCAATTTTTCAACTACATCTTCAGGTGTCGGAACCATTCCGCCCATTCTTCCCGTAAAATAAACAGGGCGTTTACCATTCACGGCTAATGCAACATCTTCAACCATCTGACCTGCATTCATTTCAACAACTAAAAAGAAATTTACTTTGGTAGCTAGATTGGAGATTGCTTCTTTCGGGAAGGGATAC
>Ga0181520_10003852_pt1 | contig 25817 bp, 13 predicted proteins | sample PEATcosm2014_Bin_29_FD_132451 | JGI IMG/M metagenome (GOLD analysis project Ga0181520, IMG submission 132451) | Peatland microbial communities from MTU Mesocosm Facility, Houghton, MI, USA - PEATcosm2014_Bin02_30_metaG | ecosystem: Environmental > Terrestrial > Soil > Wetlands > Peat | place...
ATCACCGCGTCCGTCGCGCCAGCGACTTACTTCAAACGACCCTATCGAAACTGCCCCGGCAGAAGATCCTGCCACAGGACACCCCCGTCGCGCCGGGGCAGTCCCGATAGGGACCTAACGTTTTTCAGGAGCGATCCATTGCCGGCAGGGTTCGAAACGGACATTGTGCTGTAGGCAGTAACCCGAAAAGGCCTCAGGATTCGCGCGGGGCAAGAGAGTGGTTGTTGACGATATTCCCCACTGTTTTCCAATATCAGGCGGACTACGTATTTCGTGATCACCTAGTGCGGCCGCCAGTAGCCATAGTTTAAGCATACGGCTTGTGTGCGCACGCGGCGAATCTGCTAGAGCGCTATGATCAAAGTAAAGACGAGAGACAGTAGACCGAGCCGGAGAGCAATTTCGATAGACGCCCCGGTCGCTGGGTACTTTATCAAGAGCCAGCCATGACATACCGAGGTCAGGCGGGACCGCGATTAGAGAGCCGCACTAGATTTCACAGCGCGTCGTAACCATTTCTTCGAGAGGCTGCGATTCCACCACAAGAGCAGACTGGTGAAGAATAGGACTCCGGGAGTGAGACCGGTGACGATCCAGAGAACGCGCGTTGTCAGCCCTCCAACGTCGCCATAATGGACCGGCGTCACGAGTCTGATCAAACGCATCCCGTATGGTTCCTGATAAAACCTATCCACCAGAGTGGTGCGTGCGGTCGGTGGGTCGACGTATATGTAGGTTAGGCCGACGGCGTGCGGATCATACGGACAATGCACTCGAACATAAAAGCTGGAATCGGCAGACTTCGGAAAGTAGAATATGGCGGGTTTGCAGTCAGGCGCTGCCTCGTCCGAACTGCGCAAGATGTCGTCGACGGGGCGCCACTTCGCTCCGGGCAGAGAAGATCGCGGTGTGCGAATGGAACTCGGACTATGCGTCAAGACACTGGCGAGCTTCGCGAATTGACTTTCGTATGAGTAGTAGATGCCGGTGACCGCCAAGATGAGCAGCGGCAGGAAGAAGAAAAATCCACCCACATTGTGAATGTCCCACGTCTGTCTCTTCCAACTTGCCTGAATTCTATATTCAAAGCCTAACCGCCAATACTTTCTGCCTCGCCACCAGAGCAGCAGGCCTGCAATGGAAACAACCAATAACAGCATGGCGAACCACGCATTGATGGTTCTTCCTGTCAGCCCTCCAAGTAAGTTATCATGCAGGTCGTAGATTTTCTGCAGGATGCGATGATTGTAGTTGTATTGGCAAATAATCGCTCCTGTGTACGGGTTTATGAAAGTCTGGATGCGTTCGCCTGTGGGAGAGTACGAACGAAAGTTGAACGCCTTATCGGTAGCAAGCTCAAAGCTAACCCGCTCCGATGCTGAACTGAAGCTTTCAATGGAGTCGTCCGGCCGCGACTTCCTGACAATTTCCAACAACGCGTCGAGCGGCAGACGCTGTCCTGTTGGACGCACTTCTGCGTGTCCTGGAACTTCGAGGACTCGAAGTTCCGGGACGAATACCAGAATGCTTCCCGTAACACCGACGACAGAAAACAGCAGCCCGGCGATCAGTCCAGCGTAGAAATGGACGTAAAAGGACCACCGGCGCAAAGAAGTATTGCGCGGGCTGGTCCAAAACGATTTGTCGAGCAATTGGCTTTTGCTCGCTCCGGCCTTATTGCGGCTCTCGGATTCCAACGCACGACACCTCACCGGCCTTCTCTGCAATTCAGCCTATACATCTCAATCCTACCTGCGCGGCAAATCGCTAGAAGGTTATTCGTCCGCCGAGTTGGATATACCGCGGGAGATTGACCTGCGACTGTATTTGACCGAAGGTGGAAGAGCCGAACTTCGACACCGGAGAAGCGAATTGCGGCGTGTTGAAAGCGTTCTGTGCTTCTGCCCGAAACTGAAAATTCACGCGTTCGAGGTGGATATCCTTGAAGACGGAGAGGTCCAAATTGGCGTACCCAGGGCCGTAGCAGGGCAGTGTGCGCGGAACGTTGCCGTAGGTAAATGCAGGCGCGCTCGAAAAAGCCGCGGAGCTCAAATAAGTGTTGATGCGGCTTTCCGGGCTGCCAGTTAAGCAGGGGTTTCCAACCAGGTTTGGCCGCTGCAGACCAGCGCCGATCGAGGAGTTATTGTTGGTGTTTTGATAGACAGCCAAAGGTTCCCCGTTCTGAATCAATCCGATTGCATTCACGCTCCAGCCGCCGACAGCACGGTCGAGCAGCTTTCCGTTTGCGAGCAGAGGTTTTCCCTGGCCAAATGGTAGTTGCACCGTGGTGCCCACGGCGAACCTGTTGGGGATATCGTAGATGGAGCGCGCATACTCCGCCTTCAGATTGTAAGCATCCTGGGGAAGAGAGGGACTGGTGCTGAATGTATTGCTGGATCCCCACTCCGAATCCCAATTGCTCGACCATGTGTAGGTAACGAGCAACGAAACCCCATAGGAAAAGTCCTTTTGCAGTTTCACATTGAGAGCGTTGTAGAGGGACTGAGCGCCGCCGGCGAAGGCATTTACGCTTGAGAACTCCGGGAACGGGCGCAGCAATTGATTTTCGGCGACGGTAGAGTTTCCTATCACCCCAGTCCCGCCTTTGTTGTAGTAAGGATTCGCAACTTTGGTGAGCAACGCAGATCCGAGGGCCAGGTCCGAATCCGGTAGCTGGTCAATATTATTCGTGCCCGGAGTGATACCGGCAGTCGCGACAGTGCTGCCGCCCCCAGTGCCATTGCTGTTGGCGAGCAGGTTTCTTCCCTTGGCGCCCACATAGCCGAGCTTGAATACAAAATGGCCTGGAAGCGCCTGCTCAATATCCGCCGAGTATTCTTCGACTAACGGAGACCTGAGGTTCTGGGACATATAAGTAAGCGAGTTTCCGATCCCTGTGAGATACCCCTGCGAGTTTCCTGACGGCGGCTGAATGCCATTTGGAAACGGGTTGTTGAATGTGTTCGCGGCCGTGACGTTTCCATCGTTTGAGGCCACATAAACGTTGGTCTGCGTGTATCCGGGTACTATGCTGGAGTTCGCCGTGTAGTAAATCGGCGCATAGAAGATCCCGTAGCCGGCGCGCAGCGTTGTCCCTGGATGTACTTGAAGAGCAAGCCCGACTCTCGGAGAGAACTTGGTATGGCTGGCATCGCAGCAGTGAACGGGATAGCCGTTCTGACCTGCAAACTCTACGCCGCCTTTGGTCGGTACCCCGGAAGTAGTGGAGATCGGATTGGTCGCGTTAGGATCCAATCCGATGACAAAGTGGTTGCTTCTTTCACGAATGCCCAATTCGTACTCGTAGCGCAATCCCACGTTCACGGTTAGCCTGGGCTTTACGCGATAGTCGTCCTGCACATAGAAACCGTGGTAGTGAACATTCAAACGAAGCGGCGATACCGTCGTCACAACTCCGCTGGTCGGAGTACCCAGCAGCAGATCGGCTATGTCCGCGCCTGTGCTGAGATTCCCAGCATTCGGCAGCTCCTCGGAAAAGGTATCGTCTACGGTGTAAGTGCCATTAGCAAAGCTAGTGTCCGTGAAGTCCTCACTGATCGTGCGGAAATCGTAGCCGGCCTTTATGCTGTGCAAGCCCCAAGTCTTCGCGATCGCCGCCACAATGCTACGGGAATAGAACACGGCAAAGCCCGGGTTGTTATTGCCCTGGGTTGCCGCTGTCTGCATCGTAATGTTCGGAAAAGCACTCAATTGCAGCGCACTCACATAGGATGCGGGGAAGCCCAGCGTTGACTGATTGAAACCGTTGTCGATGTCGACGTACTTGTTCGGAAACCGATTGAATCCATAGCCGGCAGTCAAAACTGTTGTCGGATTCAGGATGATCGTATTGTTCTGCGCAACTCCGTCTACGTCGCGGAAGAGATGGTCAGAGAGAGTGCTGCCCGCAAATCCTCCCAGTGCGCTTGGGGATGACAGCACGTTGCTTGAAAAATGAACGTAGGAGAAGTTCGCATACCACCAGGGAAAGAGCTGGTGATCTAACTTGCCGATGAATTCGTTCGCATGCCGGCTATAAAAAAAGGAATTGAAGTAGTCAGACGCTCCATAAGTGGTTACAGCCTCGTTCGGTAACGGGAGCTCGTTGGCAATGTTCAAGCCGACGGTGTTGAGGTAGGGAGCCACGATCTTATTGCCAGCAAACGGTTGACGGCATAACTGGGTGGCCTTGTAGGGCGCCGGGCAGGCAACCAGGGGAAGGAACGGGTTATAAACCGTAACACTCGATTGCGAGAAATCTCCCGTGCGTTCCAGGGCCGTTGGAACATAGGTGGTAATGGTCACGTTCGCGTTGCCTTTGTACCCTTCATCCGTGAGCCAGAAAAATGTCTTGTCCTTTCCGTTATAGACATGCGGAATGCGTATTGGTCCGCCGACGGCAGCCGCGTAGTTGTCAAAGTCGATATCGTAGGGGCTGCCTGGCTTGAGGAAATAGGTCCGGGCAGCCCACGCGGTCTGTCCATCTACACCCCATAGCACTCCGTGAATCGCGTTGGTTCCGGATTTGAGGACGGTATTAAATGTGCCGCCTCCTGTCCGTCCTATCTCCGCATCATAAGTGTTGGCCTGAAGATTGACCTCCTTGACAGCTTCGATGGCGGGAATAAAGACAGATTGGTTGTCCAGGTTTGTAATTGGGACGCCATCAACAAGATAGTTATTTACGTTGGGAGGACCGCCGGCAATCGAGACGTTTGCGACGCCGCTCTGGTCTGAGAACTTGGAGTTGCCGGCCACGGTGGCGGCATTCACTACGTTATTGTCCAATCTTTCAAACACATAGGGGTTGCGGTTGATAGCAGGCAGGTCTTCGAGCTTTTGGGAATCCAGATGTTGTCCGTTCGATGCGTCGGAGACGTCGACCAGCGGAGCCCCCGCTGTCACTTCGATGCTCTGAGTGCTTGAGCCGACTTTCAACTGGAAATCCAGCGTCAGGAACTGCTGATCTCCCACAACAACCGACTTTTTTACCAGCTTCTCGAAACCTGCTGCAGCCACCGAAACAGTGTAAGTAGCGGGTTCGACGGCTGTAAAAACATACTGCCCCGCAGAATCTGTTACCGCCGTTCTGGCCACGTGCGTGGCTTCGTCGGTCAAGCCCACCTGAACTTTGGGGACTACAGAGGCTTGCGGGTCCGTTACCAGGCCACGCACTCCGCCTTGGTACGACTGAGCGCACAGCGTGGCAACAGATGTAAGGGACAATAGGGGCAAAAGAATCAAAAGGCGTGGTGTGGCAAACATGAAGGACCTCCTTGTAATGTTGTCGCGACTGATCCGCTCAAGTGCTTCAAATCAGATGGGCTGGCGGAGCAGCTTTAGGGATTGAGCGGCGCATCCACAAGAGAGAGTTGCGCGTAAGCGGTAGGCTGCTAGATGGAACAGGAGATTAACAACAGAAACAACAACAAGAGCCAAGGCGCTCTATGCGCTTGGAATCGCACACGAACGTCATCGCTGCTGTGCGGCTGGCGCCTGACACAGTCGGTGTGTAGCCGGTGAACGAAATGCGCGCCTGTTCAGGAGTCATTTGCGAAAACTCACCCTTCGAGCGATGTTCACGGAATTCGTGTCCACACCCGGAATACACGTGCGAATAGAACAAGTTTACTGATTTGCTGGAATCTGTCCAATGAATCTTTTGCATCTATATGATTCATTTAGCGAATAGGATGATTCACGATCGTCGAAATAGAATCGTCCGCACAACCTGAGCGGCGCTTCTACCTCGGGGTTCCGACTCGCTGGCCGCGCGATTTCGAGACACTATGCCGACCTTTGATTCGGGGGCTTCGTGCCGGCGCCGGGTGTTTCGATTTGATTGGAGCCAGACGTGCGCGCAACAGGGAAACAAAGGCGTCTATTGCGGGCGAGAGCCACTTGTCTTTGTGCCAAACAACAAGCGTTTGCATCGAGAGATCGACTCCGGCCCAGGCCAGGGATGCGAGTTTGCCTGTCGCGATCTCAGATTGAGCGACGATCGCGGGGAGGCACGCAATACCCATGCCCAAAGCGGCGCACTGCTTGATCGTCTCCACGCTGGTGAATTCCATGATGCTTTTGGGCGTCACGTGCGCATGCGCGAGGGCCTTCTCCAGCTTTGATCGATAGGCGCAGCCAACGTCTGTCAGCAAAAAGGATTGGTTTGCCAGGTGTTGAACCGCAACTTTTGGTTGATGCAAGAGCGGGTGGTCGGGATTGACCAACAGGGACATCGGCTCCTTGCATAGGGATTCGATATGGAGCCGAGGATGCTCGAATGCATCGTCAATCACCAGTCCCATATCCAATTCCCCCTGCTCCAGTTGGGGAATCAGTTCCCTCGTCCCGCTCGAATGAAAAGTGAGGTCAACCTCAGGAAAGGTTGAACGAAAAACCTGAAGAACAGGAGGAAGTCGATACGTCAACACAGATTCTGGGGAGCCTATGTAAAGTTTGCCCGCGGGAAGTTCCGTACCTGCCGCGACAACGGATGCTTCCTCGAGCAGGTGAAGAATCCGATCGGCATACGGCAACAGCCTTTCACCGTTGATCGTAAGCCGTACTTGTTTACCGAGCCTCTCAAAGAGTGGGACCCCCAACTCGGTTTCAATTCCGCGAATTTGAACGGTGACGTTGGACTGCACGCAATGGGCCTTCTCTGCAGCGCGCGTAAAGCTCAGCTCACGCGCCAGAATGCGAAAAATCTCCAGTTGACGGACTTCCATAGACGGATTATATCGATGCCTCCAATGAATCGAACAGATGAAAAAGATTTATTGGACAGATTACCAACAGTTTGGCGAGACTCCAGCTAGACGATGCGACCGGAGCAAAAGATCGCCAGCTTCATCGCCGTTGAGAATCGAGGAGCGAATATGGCGGAAATCAAAGCGGCGGTACACTATGGCGGTAACGATTTCTTCATCGGAATCAGTCCCGCGGGACATGCGCAAGTGATGGAGACCAATGGCGACCGTGCATCCGCGGCCACGCCGATCGAGCTTCTTCTGGTTGCAGTTGCCGGGTGCATGGCCTCAGACGTTGTCGACATCCTTCGCAAGAAGCGGCAAAACCTGGCTGACTACAAGATAGAAGTCATTGGAGAACGCCGCGACGAATTCCCGCGCAGCTTCAAGTCCATCAAACTGCACCACATCCTGACTGGCGAATCGCTCTCGGAAGATGCCGTAAGACAAGCGATCGAGCTATCCGATTCCAAGTATTGCAGCGTAGCGGCAACACTCAGGCCCACGGTTGAAGTATCCGTTACCTTCGAAGTTGTCGAGGCTGCAAATGCATTGCAAACGAGCAATAGCTGAAGACGATTAGACCGGCGTCTGTCGCAAACATCAGCGGCTTCTCCTTGGTCACTCATCAGGAAGTGTTTCGGCAACTCACGATTGCGTGGCAAGAGCGACTTCGGAAGCAAGGAACTTCGCGACACGGGCAAATGGATCGAATTCCAGCCCAGCTAATCTGCGGAGGTTCGAGTTGGCGTTGATGTCGTAGAACACAAGGCGGCCATCTTGAGCTTCGAGATACTCAATCCCACCCACGTTCAACTCGCCGGCTTTCATTAACCTCTTGCCGGTATCGACAGCGGCAGGCGGAACGTCCTCACACAGGACGAACTTGGGAGGCGTCTGCGCGGCTGGCAGTTCGCATTGTGGAGCGCGGTTCTCCGGATTGCAAATCTCCGACGGGCACAGATTGAACGAGCCGGATGAAATAACCCGCATTGCGTAGAGCAACTCACCGTCAAGGAACTCCATCCGGACAATTCCTTTCGACGGGTCTGTCTCGAAGTACTCTTGCAATAGGAGCAAATTGTCGGGCAACCAGCGCTCGGGGGAGTCGCTGAGCAGACGGACGAGTTCATCCGGCGAATGGAGCAGGAACATGCGAGCTCCACTGCCGCCCTGGTCCGGCTTAATCAACGCAGGCCACTGATCTCCCCACCTATCCAGCGCAACCTCGACGTCATTAAACGCAAGTGTCCGCGGATGCTCGATCTCTAAACTTTTCATCAATGCGGCCTGATACGCTTTACTCAGTTCCAAAGAGAATGCAGACGAGCCATTGAGCACCCGCGCACCCCTCTGCTCCAATGACCGCATCAAGGCTAACGCAAGAGGTACAGCGCGAGTGTGATCGCGTTTGTATGCGCTTGGACTGGCCTGATTGAAGTAGACATGCGCTTCTGGTATCGCGTCCGGATCAAAACAGCCTCGCTTGAGATCGAATGCCCCATACTGAACACCTAAAGCGTCCAGGGCCGAAAACAATGGCTTTTGCCACTCGGGGTGCTCGTACAGAACGATGAGTTCGTGACTCATGATGATTCCTTCCGATTAAGGTCGATTGCCGCCACACATGACCCGAACGCCGGCACTTAGAAACCTAAGGCTGGATTCTTGCGGCCCGTGATGGCATTCAGATTCGCAGAACCCAAAGATGTACGCAAGCCTGTCGGCAATATGGCCTCAACAAGCATTCGCCTAAAGTGCGGATAAGGTCTGAGATGAACCCCTCGATTGAAACAGTTTTCCGTCGCTACACCAGCAGTGCCTTCGGTTCTGAACCCTCTAAGTGATATTGATCGGGGTTCGTTCGGATCGATATATGACTCGTGAGTTGAAATCATCTTGCTGATTCTCCAAGCCGAGTAGGGGTGTGGGGAAGGAAACGGTGGTTTCCAGTTATCCGCGAGCCTTGGAAAGCGAATGATCGAACTTCAAATTTCTCGAAAAAGCGCCCTTGTCCTCGCTTCGTGCGATCACCGCGCTGGCCGCGCAATTTCCCAGCACGTTCACTGCGGTTCTGCCCATATCCATGAGAGTATCAACACCCAAAATCATCAGAATGGGCGCACTCGGAATATGGATGGTGCTTGCGGTCGCCAGCAGAATGACAAAAACCGCTCGCGGCACGCCAGCCATTCCTTTGCTTGCCAATGCCAGCACAACGAGCATCTCCACATGCTGTCCGAGCGTAAGATGGATGCCCGCGGCTTGGGTGGCGAATACCGCTGCCAGAGACATGTACACGCTCGAGCCATCCATGTTGAAGCTGTAGCCCAAAGGAATCACGAATGAGACAATCCATCCGGGAACGCCCAGTTCTTCCATCCGCTCCATGGCCAGCGGTAAAGCCGCTTCGGAAGTCCCCGTGGCAAACCCAATGGCAACCGGCTCACTTACTGCGGCCGCGAATCTCCGCAGTGGAATCCTGAAAAAAACAAGCAAAGGCAACACAACAACAAGACAGAAGATGGCGAGAGCGATGAAGCAGGTGACGACGAGCTTGGCCAGCGGCACAAGCGAGGCGAACCCTGTGGTCGCCACGGTGTATGCCAGCGCGGATCCCGCGGCAAGCGGCGTCAGATACGTGATGATGCGAACCATTTGCGAGATGACGCTGGTGAGCGCCTTCAACGCATTCACCAGCGGAACGCGCTTGTTCTCGGGCAACGTGGCCAGGGCGACTCCAAAGAGAAGCGCAAAGATGACGATCTGTAGAATGCGGTTTTCCGCGACAGCCTGGGCGATGTTCTCGGGAAAAATGTCGAGCACCGTTTGCTGCCAGCCGTGAGGAACCTGTTGCGTTGCGAGGGCGCTGGAATGAGACGATGCAGGCAATGCAATGCCCCATCCTGCCCCGGAGATGATGCCCGCGAGCGAGCCGATGATAAGGCCAGCCGTGGTGACCACTTCAAAATAAATGAGCACCTTCACGGCCACGCGGCCCACCGATCGCAGATGGCTATGCGCGGCGATCCCGGCGGGGATGCTGGTGAGAATCAGCGGCGCCACCACCAGGCGGACGAGACGGAGAAACAGGTTGCCGGGCAATTGCGCTTGCGTGGCTATGCGTGGAAACTCAAGCCCCAGCTCAATTCCGGCGAGCATGGCAAATAAAGTCCATGAGAATAGTCCCGGCCTGCGCAGAACCACTGCGCCAACAAGCAGGAGAGCTGTCCAGCGTAAAACAATTCCCCACGACGGGTGCCCTGCCCACAAAGCCACCGCGCCGACGAACCAGCACGCGAGCCCGGTCAGGGTGATATACACGGTGAACCACTCAACCCCAGCCCGGGGCCGCGATGCAGTGGGGGCCGAAGCCAATTTACATTCGGGCATGGGCACTCTACCCCTCGCTTTCGCGACCGCGATGATCGCACGGATGTTTTCCGACGCGATTGCCAATCAGATAGGCTGGACTTCGTGCGCAGGACGTTCCAGGCCCATCGCTGCCGCGGTGACATCGGTATACTTCAGGCCCGCTCCAGTGTTGAAGAGAACCACGCGATCGGTTTTCTTCAGGAATCCATCGCTGAGCAAGCGATCGTACGCGGCGGTCACGCTGGCTCCTTCCGGCGAAAGAAACAGACCTTCGTTGCGCGCCCAATCCAGAATGGAGTCCAGGATCTCCTTGTCGGTGACTGCAAACGAGACCCCGCCGGATGCGCGGAGAATCTCGAGGATGATGTAGTCTCCATAGGGCTTCGGAACGCGCAATCCTGCGGCGAATGTCGCAGCATTCTGCCACATCTGACTGGAAGGATCGCCAGCCTTGAATGCGCGCGTCACCGGAGCGCATCCGGCAGCCTGCACCGCAATCATCTTGGGCCGCTTGCCTGGCTTGACCCACCCGAGTTGTTCCATCTCCTCGAAGGCTTTCCACATGCCGATCAGGCCCACGCCACCGCCCGTGGGATAGAACACGGCGTCAGGGTACTCCCAATCCAATTGCTCAACCAGCTCATATCCCATGGTCTTTTTGCCTTCTACGCGGAAAGGCTCCTTGAGCGTCGAGACGTCGAACCAGCCTTCCGCCTCTTTGCGCTCGGCCACCATTCGCGCGCAGTCTGAAATCAGCCCATCGACCAGCGTCACTTTGGCGCCGTAGGCCACCGCTTCGACATAGTTGGCAAAGGGCACATCGCGCGGCATGAAGATATGCGCTTCAATGCCGGACGCCGCCGCGTAGGCAGCTAAAGCCCCAGCTGCATTGCCTGCCGAAGGAATGGCTAGCTTGCGCAGTCCGTAATGCTGCGCCATCGTTACGGCGAGAGCGAGTCCACGCGCTTTGAATGTCCCCGTAGGATTGGCACCCTCTTCTTTCAGGAAGCCTCCGGGATAACGCCTGCTGGCAAGCATCGGCGTCCATCCTTCGCCTAGCGTCACAGGCTTCACATCGGGCAGCACGGGTTGGTAGCGCCACATCCCTTTCCACGGGGAAGCCGACTGGTTTTGTATGGCTTCTCGGGCCTTCAATCCGCGCAGAGCGGAAAAGTCATAGCGAACATAAAGCGCTCCGGCCGGTTGGTCCTGGCATTCCGTGCAGACGGTTTGCGGGCTTGCGGCGGAAAGTTGCGCACGACAGCGCGAGCACTCGAAATAAGCAATTGTAGGCATCTGTCCTCTGTCAAATTCGATAATAGGAGATATTAAATGGTAGTTGTGGTCAGAGTTCATAAGACTAATGGATTCAGTGGCTCCTCGACTTCATGCATCCGGATCCATCGCTCAGGTAATGGGCGCGCATTCTTCGCGTCCGCGCGCCCGGTTCCACAAAGTTCGTTTGGTTGAGAGGTTAGAAGTTAGCCCGAAGCCCCCCCTCGATCTGACGCGGCGTGTTGCCCTGTGTCTTGGTGACACCCCAGGCGCTCGTGGATTGGAGGCTGAGGCTGGGGTTAGCGAAGTCCAGATGGTTCAGCACGTTCAGGGAGGTACCGCTCAGTTCCACGCTGTACTTCTCGCGGACCACGAGCTTCTTCCTGACACTGAGGTCGAGGTTGAGGTAGGGAAGACCACTGATGACTCCGGCGCCACCGGAATGGCTGTCGAGGCCCAGGATCAGAGGACGGACGCTGTCGAACACAGCAACGGGGTTGGTGAACATGTTGACAGCGGCCCCGGTGCTGCCGGCGTGAACCGACGTGCCAACGGCTACGCCGTTCGGATCGGCGCCGCCGAGAACTCCGCGATGCGTATGGTAACCGCCGGTGTATTGGTTGGTGAAGACGCAGTTTTCGGTGTCGGTCAAATTGTTTCCATCGTTGCCGCCGAAGCTCTGGCCGGAGTTGTTGGTGGTGCAGGTGAGCGGCTGGCCCGTACCGGCGGTCAATATTGGAGAGATCGTCCAGCCGCCTGCAATGCGGCCGACAATGCCACGCTGCTGCTGGTACCAGGGGGTGTCATAGACGATGAAGGTGTTGAAGATCAACTTCTGGTCGAACCCCTCACGGCCGTATTGCTCGCTCGGATTGAAGTTGTCCACGTCGGTTGCACCGCTGGCGGACTGGTTGCCTGGCTGCAGGCCCAGAGTCTTGCTGTAGGTGAAGTTCTCCTGCAGCGTCAGGCCGCGCCATGCGCTAGTTTTCACGGAGACATAGCCGCCGTTGTAGTTGCTCCAGCCGTTTGGCACGTCCTGGTTCATGCCACTCACGACCTGGCCGCCGGAACCGTAGATGGCATTCGAAGTGGGAGTGCCCATCAGGCTGCGGGCGAAGTTAAACTGTGGGTTCTTCGCTGAAGCTGCGCCGCCGGATGTGTTGTTGTCCAGACTCTGCCACAGGCTGAAGACCTTCTGCTGGCGGAAGTCCGAGGCATACGTCGCGTTGGCCAGGAGTGCAGCCGTGCAGCTCGCATATCCGTTGCAAAAGGTTGAAGTGGGGCCACCCAGGGCGGTCTCGAAGAACGGCTGGGCGGCGATACCGGTGGGAATCGGGCTCTTGGCGCAGAGGCTGGCCGACGTGGTGCAACCGAGTGCGGTTTCGACCGCCACGTAAGCAGCCTGGAACGATTGACCGCCCAGAGTCAACATGTAAGGCACCGAGTTAGGATTCATCTGGTTGAACTCGTGATGGGTGAGCCGCCCGCTGTAGCCCACCTCCACCAGTATCCTCGGGTTGATCTGCCGCTGCACCGAGACGTTGAAAGTGTCTGCGTCATTGGGGCGCATGGACACGTCAACCCCCGAAGAGCTCGCGATGGCAGGTCCCGCATAGCCCGGAAAATAGGGCTGCGGGAGCGTGCTCGTCACGGGCGCGCTGGCGAGAACGGGCGAGAGCCCGTCCTCACCTTGGGTTGTGCTGCCAAATCGATAGGCCGTCGCATCGGTGAAGTTGCTTTGGCTGCAGGTGCCATTCGATTGCGGATATTTGCACTGTGTTCCAAGAATCAGACCGGGAGCAGCCAGCAGCGGAAGGATCTGGGCATCGCTGTTCACACGGCCATAGATTCGGCTATAGCCCACGCGGATTGCGGTTGCGCCATCGCCAAAGAGCTTGTTCAGGCCTTCATTCCTGAATTTGGGAGTCCACGCGGCTGAGACGCGCGGACTGACTCCGCCGTAATAGGGGTTGTAGGGATACTTGCGGTTGCCGTTCACATTGTGGATCTCGGCCCAGCCGATCTCGGGATTGAATATCTCACCGCCGAGGGCCGCTTCCTTGCGCGCGGCCAGAAACTGCGGGGTGCTAAGCGGGTTTCCGGAAGAGTCAACGAGCAGGGACTCGTTGCCATTGCGGTCCGTGGGCGGCATCTCGACGGCGTAGCTTAAACCGAGAGTCACGGTCAGTGTCGGGAAGACGTGCCACGCATCGGAGACATAGATGTTGTAGTAGGGGGCGCTGGCGTGGCCGATAGCAGGGACCAGGGGCCCATTCAGTGTGAGTCCGCTGGAGGTGTTGCTGTAGGTGTCTGCCACCTGCGTGTCCGTCACCAGGCCATAGTAGGTATCGAGGATGCGGGCATTGGCGGAGGTTGCCGCACCCACGGCGTTGAGTCCCGTATAGGTGATAGCGCCACCGCCGCTGGTATCGCCAATCTGATAGGTCGGCGTGAAGTTGACGCTGGCGCCGTTGTCGGTACGGGAGAAGTAGCTGAAGTTATGCTGGAACTGACCGCCAGTCTGGATCAGGTGCCTGCCCTTCAACTTCGTGAGGTTGTCGCTAAAGAAATTATCCTTGCCGTCCCAGGTGCGGGTGCGGATGCTTTGCGCGTTCACGTTATAGGGAGAGAGAACCGTGGTAGTGTTCTCGCCCATGGGCTCGATGGCGCCCTGCGCACCGGAAATCTGGGCGGGCGCGAAGTCGTCCTTCCAGTTCCAGTAGTTGTGCGTGTAGCTCCAGTGAAAGTCGTTGGTGAGACTGCTGCTGATGTTGGTGGTGACGCCCGCGACGAGGAACCATGGCTCCTGAGGACGGGGCGCGACCGCCGTCGGCACGCCGATCTTATCGCCAGGCAGGACGCCGCCGATGTCGACCTGATTGCTCGTGATGTTTTCGAACCTGTAGAAGCGGTAGCTCGCCATCGCGTGCCACTTCGGGCCGAAGTCGTGGTCCACGCGCGTGACGAAGAAGTTGCTGCTCTCCGGAGTGAGGACGGAGGCTTTATAACCGATGATGTTCTTGCCGTCGCAATAGGATGTCGAGAGTGATCCGCAGCTGGTGTCGAAGGTGCCAGCGTATCGCGTGCCGTTGTTTCCGGTCGACCCGGCGTTGCTGGCCGGGGCTACCGGCAACTCGGTGTTGTAGTAGTTGGCAAGCGTAGGATCAAATCCGATTCCGCGAGGATCGGCAGCCTTCAACTGGGCCGCGGTGTATGTGTTGGAGCCGAAGGTAAGCTGGCCCTCCTGCAGATATTGGTAGGACGGCACTGTGCGCTCATAGATCGAAGCAAAAGGGTAGCGGAAGCCCTCATAGTTAGCGAAAAGATAGGTCTTGCCGCCGAAGTATTTCGGCAGGATGGGTCCCCCCCCGGCCGCACCAAAGCGGCTGTAGTGATAGCTGGGCTTGGCCGTGTAGTTGGTCGTTCCCGCCAGGCCGACCCCGGACGTTGTGGAGGTGAATGTCTGATTGGGGAAGTTATTCTGCCAGGTATTGCCGTTGAAGTTGTTGTCGAGGTAGTACTCGTACGCGGTGCCGTGAAATTTGTCGCGTCCGCGCTTGGTGACTGCCTGCGTCTCCGAGCCGGAGGAGTTGTTGAAGTCGGCTGTCTGGCCGGTGGTGCCAACTTTGAACTCCTCGATGCTGTCCTGAGGCATGGGCAGCGCGCCCTGCTGCGCGGCTCCAATAAATCCGCCGGTGGTGGAGGCAGCGAACGACACAGTGTAGGCCGAACCGGTGCCATCCATATCGAAGGTATTGTTACCGCCGTCGAGTATGAACGTTTCCTGATCCGTGGTGCCGCCGGCGACGTTGCCGCCAGGGGTAACTCCGGGCTGCAGGGTGGTGAACGTGGCTGCCTCGCGGGCGATGGTTGGCAGGGAGTTGGTCAGAGCGGGGTCGACGGTCGTGCCGGTCGTCGCGTTCAAGGTTTGAAGGTCCGCGTTGGACGCCGTGACCTGAACGGTAGTGCTCTCGGCGCCGACGGCCAACCGAAAGTCTGCAGTCGTTTGTGACGCGACACTTACCGTCAGCGCAGCAATGTCTTTCGTTGAAAACCCAGTCTTCGTCGTTCTGACATCGTAGACGCCGGGCGGAACATCGGGGATGATGTACTCGCCCTGCCTGTTGGAGACGGTTGTGCGCTTGCTCCTTGTTGCAGGATCGGTGATGGTGATGGTTGCGCCTACGATGAGCGCTCCGCTTGAGTCGGTGACTGTGCCGACGATCATACCGCTGTTGGTGGCCTGGCCGAAGACCGGACTCGCGCCGAGAACCGCGAATGCAAGAATAAGCGTGGCGCACGTTGCAAGAATCAGCCGCCAGAAATTATTGTTCGTCATGTAGATCCTCGTTTTCGTATGAGTGTCTTGTGGTTGAGATTTCGAGTGAAAGGGGATAGGTAGCGCCGCCTGCATGAAGCTGTTTCGACATGAGAGGCTGCTGCAATGGCATCCAGAAGATCTTTGCCACAGCGACATCGGGACAATTGCAAAGGGTTGCGGTTCATGTTGAGTCTCCTTATTTTTCTGTTGCGCTTGTTGAGGTTCACCTCGCTGCGTTCCAGCGGCGCCGATTCATTCTTTTTTGACCGCAGCGTCCACGACCCCGCGGCCGGCACGATACGTGATAGTGGTTCCAAAGGGCCCCGACAGCTTGGCAATCTCGTCGATGGTTATCTTCGATTGCTCGGGCGACGCCAGGCGGGGCCTTCCGCGCTGGCTTCGCCGCTCCATGTAGCCCAGGCTGATGGGAATCAGCGTGATCTGGTCGAGCGTGTGATCGGGATGAAAAGTCACTTCGGAAATCACGCTCTCCCACACGCTTTTATTCACAGGGAAACCGCGGGTATCGTTGCCAGATCGCGTGTCGAAGAAATCGGCGACGGTTGCGGTGTCGGGCAGCTTGAGCTCGTCGTAGCTCTCTGCGGGCTGCAACAGCATGGTTTCGTTTTCGAAGATGAAGTTGCCGAGGCTATAGAAGATCGGCTTGCCTTTGTAGATCTCAATGCCGCGCAGGATATGCGGACCGTGCGCGACAAAGATGTCCGCTCCGGCGTCAATGGCAGCGTGCGCGGCGGCGATGAGAAACTCTGGGGGCACGTTTTGGCCACCGGGTCCGCTCTCGTGCGTGTGGCTGGAGACAATCACCCAATCGCTTTGGCGATGCGCGTTGCTCACCGACGCCACGAGTGCGTCGAGGTCACTCTTGTTCAGCTGGGTGTGCACTCCCGGCGTTTCGCCCACCTGAAACTCCAGGCCGCCGATGCGCGCCGAGGTGCGCGGTCCATTTCCGCGAGGGCGTTTGCCTCCGCCCCCTTCGCCTTCAGACTCCCCGCCGCCTCTACCGGCAATTGCCGACACTTCGAGGACGGACTGGAAGGTGTCCTGATCGACGGTGTACGTGGTAGCGAAGCGCAGCGGATTAACGCCGGGGCGTCCGATGAGGTCGGGGCGCTGTTCGCCGGCCAGGCTCCCGGCGGTGAATGTTGACGCCACCGCCACCAGCGCGACGCGTCCTTTTCCCGTGTCGACATAAGCTGGCGCCCGCGCCAGCGCGAGATTGGCTCCCGTGCCTGCGTGGGCCAATCCGGCTTCATCAAGCGCTCTCAAGGTGCTGAGCAATCCTTGTTCGCCGAAGTCATATGCATGGTTGTTTGCTGTTGAAACTAGGTTGAACCCTGCCCACTTCAGTTCGCCGGGAACAAATGACGGCGAGGACTGGTATGCCCCGCCGCTTTCTGAGGCTGCCGGATAAGCGTAGTTGTGCACTAGCGTTTCGAAGTTGGTGAACGCTGCGTCAGCATGTTGAATCGTGTTGAATAGCCCTGTGCTCGCCGGGTCGGTGTAAACCGAAATCTTCCGGTTTACGATCGAATCTCCGGTGAGCACGATGTGAATGTCGTCACTGCTTGCGGCAGCCTGCGTCTGCGCGTCAGCAGGAATGACCAGAGCTGCAAGCAGCAGGAATGTCGCATTTCGCGCGACGGAAATGGGAACGGACCGCATCAGTTTCCCCCAGCAGTGGGCGCCGCGCCGACTGCTTCGCTTGTTGAACTCGAATAAAGCAGCGCGTTGAAGAGGAATTTGTAAGTGACCTCAGAGATCGCACGATATTGGGGACGGAATCCGAAAAGAACCAGTCGGCCTTTGCCCTGCGGCTCCTCAGCAATTACCGAATTGCCCTTCAGCAGTTCGCCGCCTTGAATCCACCCGCTGAGCAGCGGCTTATCCGTTGTGAACGAAGCCACCGAAAGCGCATCGCCGCTCACATGGAAAACAGGTCCGTTTTCGTAGAAGATTGGCACTGTTGGCGTGGATCCGAAGGCGATCGGGTTCGAAGTGTCCACTGAAACCTCGAGAATCGAGCCGGGTATGTAAAATGCTTTGCGATCGAAAGAGGCCTGGGCATTGCTTACCGGCGCAGAATCCTTGGTGGCGTACACTTGCGAGGCATTGTTGAATGTCACAATTGTTCCGCCGTTTTCGGCGAATGCCTTCAGGCTGGCGACGCCGTCGTCGCCGAGACCGCCGGTAAATTCCGGAGGAATCTTCGGGCCGCGATTCTCGCCGCCCGGCGCGTTGCCTTGCCCGTTACCCTGTCCAGAGCGGCCACCACGGCCCTGAGCTTCGCTGCCGGTTGCCTGAGGAGCCCCTGGCTCGCCTCCCGATCCTTCGCCGAATCCTCCGCGGCCGGTGGTGATGGCGCGTGCGGCGTTATCGGGTAGAACAATCACGTCGAAGCGATCGTTCAGGTTGCCTTTACGAATGTCGGCGTCGACTACACGCGTGTAGGGAATGCCGTTCTGGTCGAAGATGAAGCGTGTCCAGCCTTCGTCCATCGAGGCGACCCAGCTTTGGTAGAGCGCGATGCGCGGAAGTCGGACTTTCAGCGCGCTGCCGGTTGGAGGAGCCGCTGCAGCGTGAATCTCCAGCGGATACTTCTTCGCCAGCGCCTCCAGCTTTTCGTCGATGCCCGCCTGCTGCGGAACATAGATCGTCCCCGGCTCGGCGCCTGCGCCCGTCAACCGGTATGCCGCTACGTTTTGCTTCAGCAGATCGAACAGCGCATACAGGCTGCTGTTGGTGTGGTCGGCGATGAGATAGCCGTTGCCGCTCGAGATCTTCTCAAAGCTCGCGGGCGTGGGCTTGGCGCGGTCCACTGCGCTCGCTTGCACGTCGAAGGAATCTTTCACGGCGACTGCCGTGACGCCGAACAACAGAGGCAGAGTTTGCGCTGTCACATCGTAAGGCCGTTGCAGCGGCCCGCCCGGATATTGGGCGATATTGGGATAATGCTGGATTTCAAGCAGGGTCTTGGCAAAAGATCCGTAAGGTTGCGCCAGCTTGATAATGTAGCTGCCCTTGCTGTAGTGGTTTCCGCCGGCATCGAAATCGGCGGTTGCCTGGTCTACGTCTACCGCGCCGATGCGCAGTGTATTGATCAGCCTCGCGGTGGTTGCCGGGTCGCTCTGCTCTGCCGGCACCACGTAGGCATACGGCCAGTCGGTGTGATGCAAGGCGCGCACGCCGATCTCGTAGAAGTTGTTCAGGAAGCGCTCGCGGTAAATGGCTGCGCTGTTGACGATGGAGAAGAAAGCATCAATCTGATAGCTGACAATGTCGCTAAGATGCCACTCGCCGCCCTTCCACGGATTGGGAAAGTTCCAGGTGGCGACCTTGGCGTCGTAGCCAATGCCGCGGCCGAGTCTCTCAAAGGGAATGTTGACCGGCGTAGCGATATCCGCGCTTGCCGATTCGGTCAGGATGCGCAATCCGTTGTGGTAGGCGATGTAGTCTCTGAGCGGAGACCAGAAATCATAAACACCGTATGACAACACACCAGTCTTTCCCGTTGACGCGATTTCAAGGGCGGTATTCGCGCCCAGGGTGTTGATCGATGAAATCAGAATCGGATCGATGTTGGGATCGAAAGGATCGACAAATGGCGGCAGATAGATGCGCGCTGCGTCTTCACCCTGCTGATGCAGGTCGTACAGAATTTGCGGGTGCCACGGATTGATTACTTTCTCGACAGCGAGCCGCGTTTCCACTTGCGTGAAGGTCGCCCAGTCGCGGTTATCGTCGTGGCCTGTGTAGTGATGCCAAAGCACCACGGGGTTGCTTCCCTCATAGGGCGTGCCGAGATATTTCTTGTACCAATCGGTCACGATTTGCTCGCCGTCCGGGTTCTGCGAGGGAACGAGAACCACGATCACATTCTTGAGAATGTTGTTGATCTCGGGCGTATCGCCGGTGGCGAGCTTATAGGCGAACTCGGTTGCACTTTGCGAGCTGGCAATCTCCGTCGAGTGGATGTTGCATGTGACGACAATGACCGTTTTGTCCTCCGCAATTAGTTTCTGAGCTTCTTCCGGGGTCGTTATGCGGGGGTCGGCGAGCTTTCTTTGAATCTCCTTGTAGTGATCCAGGTGGGCAATGGTATCGGCCGATGAAATGGTTACGCTGATGTACGGACGGCCCTCCGTCGTCTTGCCCAGCTCTTCGAAATGGACGCGGTCCGATTCCTTGCCCAGCTTTTGAAAGTAGGCCACCAGCTCAGTCCAGTCGGCGAGTTTCCGGTCGGTGCCCGGCTCGAATCCAAACGCCTCTTTCGGCGACGTAATATGCTTCGACGACGCGGCAAATGCCGTGCCTGTCAAAAAGGCTGCAACTACAAATGCGATCAATCTTTTCATCGTCATCCTCAATCTGGTTGGAGCAAGCGATGGCCTGCCTCTAAAAGATTCAGCAGCGAACAGACACTTATCCTTTGCCTGCGCGACCAGGACCCGTGTATCTGCGCGAGAGACACCACGGCGACTGCATGCGCGTTGAGCACAGTGCGACAAAGAAAAATGAGAATGTTCAGAAACGGCTACGGGGGTTTTGGTGGGAGTATCTTGCCCTTGCCTGATCCGCATGCACTGCGGCGCACTTACCTGCGCGCAGTTGCACTAACGGACAGGAGACGGGATTCCTTGCCTGCGCCAAGAGGCTCAGCTCAGAATCAAATCTTCAAATGAAAGGGAATGACTCTACCTGGAAACCACGATAGCCGTGGGTGCAGAGAGTCAAGAACGACATCGAACTGCCGCAGACATTGGCGTATTCACAAGTGCGGCGTGATCGAAGAGCAACGACATAATGAACCTTACTATATCAAACATCGAAATTCCGTCAAGCCCTGATCCGGATTTTTTCTTTGTGTGTCTTGCACGCTTAAATGAAACTTGAAACGCAAACGCGACGAAAGACTCTGGCGGATTTAGAGAGAGACGCCTGGCGCAACTGCGGGGTTACGGCGGAAACCGCACGGGTTCCGTTGATACGCAGCCGCACAACTTGCGCTGTCGGAAATTTCTCTATGATGCTGCGGTTGACATGCGAGCGAGTCTCGCTCTAAGCTGATGTTGGATCAAGTGGTGCGATTTCGCATCTGCTCACAAATGTCAAGATTCTCTTCAACTCGCGCGTGTCTGTGCTGCTGTCGCTGTGGCCTTGCGCGGGTGTGTATCTAGAGAATCGAATCAAATTCGAGAATCCTCAGGAACCCACTCGTTGCCACCAGGCCGAGTGGGTTTTTCATTTTCCGGTCAAACTGCGCCGAGGAGGAAACGTCAAATGTCGCTTCGCATTAACGATCTCGCACCGGACTTTGATGCAGAAACCACCCAAGGGCCCATCCACTTTCACGAGTGGATTGGCGATGGATGGGCGGTGCTCTTCTCTCACCCCAAGGATTTCACGCCGGTTTGTACAACCGAGTTGGGAACGGTGGCTGCCCTAGAGAAGCAATTTGCCCAGCGCGGCGCCAAAGTCATCGGGCTCAGCGTCGATCCAGTTTCAAATCACTCGAAGTGGGCCACCGACATTCAAGAAGTGGTAGGTCACGCAGTAAACTATCCGCTTATTGGTGACCCGGAACTGAAGATCGCGAAGCTTTACGATATGCTGCCAGGCGACGCCGGCGACACCTCCGGTGGCCGCACACCCGCGCAGAATGCGCCGGTTCGCACCGTCTTTGTGATCGGGCCCGACAAGCGCATCAAGCTCACGCTGTCGTATCCCATGACGACCGGCCGCAACTTCGATGAGGTTATCCGCGTCCTCGACTCAATTCAACTGACGGCAAAGCACCGGGTTGCGACTCCCGCGAACTGGAAGCAGGGCGACGAAGTGATTATCACTGGCGCGGTTTCCAACGAGGAAGCCGACAAGATATTTCCCGACTACAAAACCGTCAAGCCTTACCTGCGCACAACCGCGCAGCCGCAGTAAATTTTGTTTGCCGCGCTGCTCCGGGAATGATTTTCGGCGCGGCGGAACGGGCACCGGTGGCGAAGTGGCTAACGCGCTGGTCTGCAAAACCAGTATTCGCGGGTTCAATTCCCGCCCGGTGCTCCAGGTTCGATGTTGAGATCGGTATAATTTAGGGACTCCAAAGGAGAAGACACGTGGCCACAACTGAAATCCGGCGTTCACTGGGCGATGCAGCTGCGCGCCAGCTTGCGAACACAACCAAGACAGCCCCGCAGTTCGACGCGATCACGCCCAGATGGCTGGTGCAGTTGCTCTCTTGGAAGCCTGTAGAGGCGGGCACGTTTCGCGTCAACAGGGTTCGCAAAGGCGCGGAGATCGCGGTCGAATGTGGAGCGGGCGACGAGCACACCCTGCCGGGAACGTTTGTCGATTACGAGGAGAAGCCGCGCGAGTATACGCTGAACTCGATTTCGACGACGGTGGACATTCACACCCGCGTGAGCGACCTCTACAGTCATCCCCACGATCAGATTCGCGAGCAGTTGCGGTTGGCGGTGGAAAAGGTGAAGGAGCGCCAGGAAGGCGAGCTGGTCAACAACGCCGACTACGGGTTGCTCCACCAGGCCACGTCGAATTTCCGCATCTCGACACGCAAGGGTGCTCCTACGCCGGACGATCTCGATGATCTGCTGGCGAAGATCTGGAAAGAGCCGGCCTTCTTCCTCGCCCACCCGCGCGCCATTGCTGCTTTTGGCCGGGAGTGCACACGGCGCGGCGTCCCTCCGCCAACGACTTCCATCTTCGGATCGCCTTTTCTTACCTGGCGCGGCGTGCCGCTGGTGCCAACAGACAAGCTTGCGGTAAACAAGAGCGACAAGACCAACATTCTGCTGCTGCGGACAGGTGAAAAGCGGCAGGGCGTGATCGGCCTCTTCCAACCTGGACTTCCCGGCGAACAAACGCCCGGCCTGTCGGTGCGGTTCATGGGGATCGATCGTCAGTCGATCGCTTCCTACCTGATCTCGCTTTATTGCTCAGCCGCCGTCCTCACTGAGGATGCGCTGGGGGTTCTCGAGAACGTTGAAGTTGGCCGTTATCATGAGTACAAATAATCCGGACCCGACAAACCGCGTTCCTTCGGCGGTTCCACCGGGACAAGGCGCGGATGCGGCGGATGCGCCCATCTCTGTGGCCGAGTTGGCGGCGTTGGCCAACTCATTTTTCCGCGCGCTTCCGGGCCAGGCGTTGCCGGACGCTTTCGGGCAATCTCTGCCCGCGAGCGCGGCCGCTTCCACTCCCGGATTCGCCGGGCCGATTCCCGGATCGTTTCCCACCGAGCCGAGTCTCCCCGCCATTGCGCCGCCACCGCCGGTGGTCGGTGCGGCACCGTCGTGGAAGCAGGCTGCGAGTTTAATACCGGGCGCGCCCGAGGTTGGTTTCGCGGTTCCTGAGGTTCCATCGCTGCCAGCTGGGGATAAGCTGCCCTCCGAAGCGGATCTGGTCCGGCTGGCCGGTGAAGCTGGTTCGCCCGTTTCGCCCGGCGTGATTCCACCAGCGGCTTCTACGATTCCGGGACTTCCGGGTTCGCAGGCGCTTTCCGCGAGCCCCTTAAACGCCCCGGGCAGCGCTCCGGCCGCGGTGCCTCCGGCGGGGACAACTTTCACCCCGGTGCTGGCTCCCGATGCGTTGCCGTCCCAGTCCGCATTGCCGGCGTCGCCGTCACCGACCTTCACATCTGCGTTGCCTGGTTACGGATTGCCGGAAACGCCCACTGACTGGTCCGGCATCGTTCTGAGTGGAGCGGGGGCTTCGCCGTTTGCTCTGCCGCTTCCGGAGATTCCGCTCGGCTTTGGTCCCGGCATCTTCCAGCCGCCGGGATTGAATTTCGATGCGGGCTTGCCGGCTCTTTCCGGCCTCGAGAAATACGCAAGCGAGGAGGATGTAGAGTCCCTGGTGCACGCGGCCGCACCGTTTTACTTCCTCCAGGACTCCGGCACTTTGCTCAAGCGGGGCGGCACCGTGCCCACGCGCGGATCGAGCTACGACCCGGACCTCGTCGACGACGTGAAATTGACGCGCGGGCTTTTTGACCTGAGCAGTGCGCGGCGCGATTTTCCCGTTCTCAATGAGCGCGTGCATGGAAAGCCTCTCGTCTGGCTCGATAACGCTGCCACAACACAGAAGCCGCAAAGCGTGATCGACCGTATCTCGTGGTTCTACGAACATGAGAACTCGAACATCCATCGCGCAGCGCATGAGATGGCCGCCCGAGCCACCGATGCCTATGAAGACGCGCGGCAGAAGGCGGCGCGGTTTCTGAACGCACCTTCGTCTCAGGAAATCATCTTCGTGCGTGGGGCCACGGAAGGCATCAACTTGATCGCCAAGAGTTGGGGCAAGCGCCACATTCAAAAGGGTGACGAGATTATTGTCTCGACGATCGAGCACCATGCCAACATCGTTCCCTGGCAGCAGCTCGCCCAAGAGAACGGAGCGGTGCTGCGCGTGATTCCAGTCGATGACGATGGGCAGATTCTGCTCGACGAATACGAAAAGCTGCTCGGCCCGCGCACAAAGCTGGTGAGCGTCGCCCAGGTTTCGAACGCGCTCGGCACGATCTTGCCGACCGAAGCGATTGTTGCCGCAGCCCATCGCTACGGCGCGCGCGTGCTCATTGACGGCGCGCAATCGGTTTCGCATATGCGTGCCGACGTGCAGGCGCTGGACTGCGACTTTTTTGTCTTCAGCGGGCACAAGGTTTTCGCGCCCACGGGGATCGGCGTGGTCTACGGCAAGCCCGATGCATTGGCAGAAGCTCCGCCCTGGCAGGGCGGCGGTAACATGATTGTCGACGTGACCTTCGAGAAGACGGTCTATCAGGCGCCGCCGTTCCGTTTTGAAGCGGGTACCGGCAGCATTGCGGATGCGGTGGGGCTGGGTGCGGCGATCGATTACGTCCAGGCCATCGGTCTCGAAAACATCGCGCGCCACGAGCATGAACTTTTGCAGTATGCACTCGAAGGCTTGAAGACAATTCCCGGCCTTCGGCTCATCGGCACCGCCAAAGAGAAGGCCGCCGTGATCTCGTTCGTGCTCGACGGCTTCAAAACCGAAGAGGTAGGCGCGGCGCTGAACCGAGAAGGGATCGCGGTGCGCAGTGGGCATCATTGCGCGCAGCCTTCGCTGCGGCGCTTTGGAGTGGAGACGACGGTCCGCCCGTCGCTGGCACTTTACAACAACTACGAGGACATCGATGCGCTTTTGGCAGCCCTGCGCCGGCTCAAGAGTGTGGGAGCGTAAGGCAGACTAATCCATCGTGCTCACATGCACGTCGGTGCCGGTACCTATAAGCGCAGATATCGCCTGGAATGCTTCTGGATTCACGCTAAATCGCGTAGCCGCGTTTCCACGTTTGACCAGCCTGGAAAAGCGCTTCGGCCTTCTCATGGAAGCCCAATGCGTTCATCGATCTATTCAGATAGGTCTACTGCTTCGGCAACTGGACGTAAAACCGGCTTCTCGGCAAAATACGCCAGGCGCGTGATGCGGGCTTGCGCCCAACTTTGTGCGCGATGAAGGTCGCTATCATTTACGGCCATGTTCTGGGTTCGCGGCGAATGATCAGGCCAATCTTGCCAACCATATTCCTTCCTAAGGTGAAGAATGCGGCACACGTGTAGCACACGCGGCCGCTGCTTTCGATTGATTTTATGGGCGGATCAGGGACCAGGAGACTGACGGGGGTTCAGCACCTGCGTTTCCCTGAAGGTCCGCGGGTTTGCCGGCAGTTAGGCACACAACCGTGATCCTGAAGCGGATGAGATCGGGTTCTATATAGTGAAATCACTGGCGAACAGAAGCAGATTCACTAATCCAGGCGGGCACAACACGTCCATAATGCGCATAAAGTTGTTGTGGTTTCAGCCTTCAACTACTGGCAAAATCTCTCAGTCAATTCTCGATGGGTGTACTTTTGGGTGTATTTATATGAAGTGATTTTGCATCAACTTCATTCTTAATGGCTTATGTTGTGATGTGAATCCCCCTCTCTCCGCCATGCATTGCATGCAGCAGCCGCTCGCGTGACGTTCGCACTGGCCTGGCTCAAAAAAATCCCCGGAGCCGATTGAAGGACATCAGTCAGGGGTTAAAACCCCTCG
>Ga0181520_10003853_pt1 | contig 25816 bp, 14 predicted proteins | sample PEATcosm2014_Bin_29_FD_132451 | JGI IMG/M metagenome (GOLD analysis project Ga0181520, IMG submission 132451) | Peatland microbial communities from MTU Mesocosm Facility, Houghton, MI, USA - PEATcosm2014_Bin02_30_metaG | ecosystem: Environmental > Terrestrial > Soil > Wetlands > Peat | place...
GAGAAAGATGCGACCGTAGTTTTCCAGCCGCCCTTCCAGCAGATAAAAAGCGCCCGCGGCGGCCATGACGAACGAGCCTGTAACCACCGCTCCGGTCATATTGTGCGCGTATTGCAGCAGGCCCCAGGGATTCATCAGCAGTTGCCAGAAGCTGAGCACCTCGAATTGCCCGTTGGGCAGGCGATTATATGAGACGGGATGCTGCATCCACGCGTCAGTGACGATGATGAAGAAGCCTGAGATCCACGAGCCGGCGAAGACCATCACGGCTGAAAACCAATGCATGAGTTTAGAGATTCGCTTTTCGCCGTAAAGAAACAGGCCGAGAAATGCCGACTCCATGAAGAAGCTGAAGACGCCTTCCATGGCCAGCGGCTGGCCGATGACGCCGCCTGAGAGCCGCGAAAAGCGCGCCCAGTTGGTACCGAATTCGAACTCCATAGGAATGCCGGTGACCACGCCGAAGACGAAGTTGATGGCAAAGATACGGCCCCAGAAGCGAGACGCCCGGTCCCATTCCTCGCTGCCGGTTTTGAGGGCCACGGACTTGAGCACCACAATCAGCAGGCCGAGGCCCATGGTGAGGTGGGGAAAGAGATAGTGGACGGTGATGGTAAAGGCAAAGTGCAGTCGATGGATCAATTCCGCGGTCATTGGGACGCTCCTGTGCCGGACGGGCGCGGGGAAACGGGGAGTGATTCCTCTCCGCAAGATTTTACCTTTCACAAGAGTAAACGAAAGTGACCGGTTGCGGAGCTTGCATGAATAAATATATCGTGTAACGATGTATATATGGGAACTTTGACTACCCCCAGCGAAGCTGACCTGTTGCTGAGAACCTTGGCTGAATTTCGCTATGAACTGCGCCGTTTCCTGCACTTCAGCGAAACCGCGGCGCTGGAATCGGGGCTGAAGCCCCAGCAGCACCAGCTTTTATTGCAGGTTGCCGGCGCTCCCGAGAATACGACCATCACGATTGCGTATGTGGCTGAGCGACTTGGTTTGAAGCACAACAGCGCGGTTGAACTCGTCGATCGCTCGGAGCATGAAGGTTTGCTGGCGCGAACCGTGGACGCGGCAGACAAACGTCGGGCAATCTTGCAGCTTACGCGCAAAGGGAAGCGGATTCTCGACAAACTTGCAGGCGATCATGCTCGAGAGCTGAACGAACTAGGGCCACAACTGACGAAGACACTGAAGAACATCAGCAGATATTCGCACAAGCCGGCGCAGATGGGGGTGCAATGAGGTCACGTACCTCCGCATTGCGCGACTTCACCGTCGATCACCGGGTATGGCTGCTGACAGGCGTGGCGCTGTTTATCGGCGCAGGTGCGGCGGCTTTGGCCTTGTCTCTGTTGCGGGCCATTGCATTGGCGACCAACATTTTCTACTATCATCGTCTGAGCTTGGCGATAGTTGGACCCGCAGGGTCGCCCTTCTCGCCATGGATCATGCCGCTTGTTCCCGTAGTTGGCGGTCTGATTGTCGGATTCATTGCACACTATGGATCGGACAAGATTCGTGGGCACGGAATTCCAGAGGCGATTGAGGCGATCCTACTGCGCGGCGCGCGGATTGACCCCAAAGTTGCAGTACTCAAGCCACTCTCAGCCGCGATAGCCATCGGCTCCGGTGGGCCGTTTGGCGCCGAAGGTCCAATCATCATGACGGGCGGCGCTTTTGGCTCACTGGTTGCACAGTGGCTCAAGCTGACGGATGCTGAACGGACGACGCTGCTGGTGGCAGGCGCCGCTGCCGGCATGTCGGCCACCTTTGCGGCTCCGATGGCCGCTATTCTACTGGCGGTTGAGTTGCTGCTCTTCGAGTGGCGGCCGCGTTCGCTGATTCCGGTTGCTGTGGCCAGTGTGATGGCAGGTGTGTTGCGCATCAGTTGGTTAGGTGCTGGACCGCTCTTTCCTGTTGAACTGCACTCGGACCTTCACTTGACGAGGTCAATGCTTGTTGCTGCTCCGCTGGGGATGCTCGTAGGCATTGCTTCGGCAGGGCTAAGCCGTCTGATGTACGGTTTCGAGGATGGATTCGAACACATTTGCGGTCGCTTGAAATTGCATTGGATTTGGTGGCCAGCGATTGGCGGTATAGGCGTCGGATTGGGCGGCTTCTTCTTTCCGCGTGGGTTGGGAGTTGGTTATGACAACATCGCGGAACTGCTCCGCGGCAATGCTCCGGTGTCGCTTCTGCTTGGATTGCTGATTGCCAAATCGTTAATGTGGGCGTTTTCATTGAGTTCTGGAACGTCAGGCGGCGTGTTGGCGCCCTTGTTGATGATTGGCGCGGCAATTGGTGAAACGGCCGCGCAGTTGGCGCAAATGCCCAGTGAGACACAGGCGCTGTGGGCATTGATGGGCATGGGGGCAATGCTATCAGGTGCTTTGGGTGTGCCGTTGACTGCGATTCTTTTCTCGATTGAACTTACCCATGCCCTACCAGCGCTACTGCCGTTGACGCTAGCCTGTACAGCGTCTTACATGGTGACCTCCTTGGTGATGCCGCGGTCGATTCTGACAGAGAAGCTGAGTCGCCGTGGATACCATCTGTCGCGCGAATATGGCGTAGATCCCCTTGAGATGGTGAGTGTGGCGGAGGTGATGACGGAACTTTCCGCGTTAGACGAGGTCGGGGAGACAGGCGACCCACTTGAGGCATTGCCCGATGTCCTTGCTTATACCGATGAAACCTGTCGGGCCGTGGCGGAGGAGATGGCGACTTCCGGAGTGTTGAGTATGCCGGTGGTGGATCGCGCGAGCGGGCGAGTATGTGGGAGTATCAGCGCGCAGGAATTGTTGGGTGGACGACGGCGCGCAATCGCGCGGGAGTCGGAACGAAGCATATCTTTTCAAATCTGACCGCGGAGATATGGACACAATCACATCATCCATTTCCGCCACTGAATCACTCGCAATTAATCGCGAGTGATTCAGTCGGTGGTTCTCATGCAGTTCCATTCAACCCGGCCTTTATCTGAACGAGCAGCATTTTGACGGGGGATTTTGCCGAAATTCCGTGGGGCAACATTGGTGGCATGTAGACGAACGATCCGGCTTGGGCCTGGACCCTGTCCTCTCCCAATTGGACTTCGGCCTCTCCTTCGAGGAAATAGAGCACTGCCGGAGTGGGCGCTGAATGAGCGGACAACTCTTGCCCGGCTGCAAATCCAAAGGCTGGGATATTCACATGCTCGTCCTTTTGCAGGACATTGCTCAGGATTCCGGGGTGAACCCCACTGCGGCCAGGAGACATAGTGGTTCTCGATAATCTCAGCAGTCACAAAGTGGCCGGAGTCGAAAAAGCGATCATTGCGATTGGCGCAGCGGTTCTGTATCCGCCGCCCGATTCTCCCGAATTGAACCCAATAGAAAAGTATTTTCCAGACTTAGGGCGCTGTTGCGCAAAGCCGCCAAACGATCCATGGACGAATTCGGGAAAGAAATCGGAAAACTGCTGGACGGCGTAACGCAATGCGAGTGCGGGAACTTCATCGCCTCTTGAGGATATGTAACACTTAAATTGAAACAGCTCTAGAGTCGGATGATACCGTCGACCAAGATCTGTTTCTAAGGGCCTTGGCGCAGGGCAGAAAAGTTGTGATGTTGCCGTTCTTCGCGATGCGAAACTGCCGCGTTTGAAGGCCCTGGAAGAGTTCGACATTGCGCAAGCACGGCAGTTATCGGCAGCCCGTATAAGCGAATTGGCCAAAGGCCGCTATATCGAGCGCAGAGAATCGAATGTGTTTGACCGGCGAAGGCGGCATCAAAAAAACTCACTTGGCCGCTGGCCTGTGCCTGGCTGCTTGCCTGCAGAAGCGACATGTTTGCTTCATCACGGCAGCGGCTCTGGTCAACGACTTGCGTGAAGTCAAGCAGCAGCATGAACCGATCCCGCTCGACGAGGTTGGATACGTTACCTTGGCCGGCATCGGCGTGGTGTTTCATTGTCGGGCGATCTTTTAGCAGGCCGAGCGGGCGGCCATTATCGTTACAACCGACCTGCCGTTTCCGAGTGCTCCGAAGTGTTTCCAAATCCTCGACTTTGCAAGCCACTGCTGGACCGGATCGCGGATCGAGTTCACATGCGAAGGAGAATAGCACTCCAAAGCTGTTCAACATGCTGAGCACACAGAAGCAAGCGTGGTCGGGGGGACCGGCGCTTCGGTTCATGCAATGCAGGTCGGCGAAAGGTGGTGAACGAATGGCAATTTCGTGAATTGGGGCCGATTATCCGCTCTCTGCGCGGTTTTTCGGCTCACCAAGGGCTGTCTTTGGCGTCCAACCGGCAGCCAACTGTGTACGGAATCTTGCCCAGCCCTACTCGGAGCCGTAGAATAAAGGATTGCAGGAGTTTCCAAGGCAAATGACGCTTATCCGCTCTACTTTCTTTTTCGCCGTACTGGGTTGCGGCCTGGTTTTCGCACCTATCGCCGGCCTTCGGGCTCAACAGGGGGGCAATCAGCCCGCGGAGGCACAGCCGTCCAACGGGCAGGGCTCGGGTCAGGAGATCGACCCTCTCAAACGCCAGCGCACCGACAAGCAGCGGGCTGATGCGATCCAGAACACCCGCCACGAATTGAGCCACGCCTACAAGACCTGGCTCGATCAAGACGTTGCCTATATCATCTCCGACGAGGAGCGCAAGGCCTTCCATAGCCTCAGCAACGACGAAGAGCGCGACGCCTTCATCGAGCAGTTCTGGCTGCGGCGCAACCCGAATCCGGATTCTCCGGAGAACGAGTTCCGCGAGGAGCATTACCGGCGCATCGCTTATGCCAACGAGCATTTTGCCGCCGGCAAGCCCGGCTGGCGAACCGACCGCGGACATATCTACATCTCATTTGGCGCGCCCGACGGGATCGACTCGCATCCGGCTGGCGGCCAGTACCAGCGCCCCATGGAAGAAGGCGGGGGCAGTACTGTTACTTATCCCTTCGAGGTCTGGCACTATCGCCACATTGAGGGCGTTGGGGACAACATCGACCTGGAGTTTGTGGATCCCTGCCTGTGCAGCGATTACCACTTCACCATCGACCGCAGCGAAAAAGACGCTCTGCTGCACATCCCCGGCGGCGGCCCGACCAGGGAAGAGGAGATGGGCAAAGCCAAGAAGTCCGAGCGCTTCACCGGCGGGATAGAAAACCTGGGACCTGGCCCGATGACATCTTCCCAGCAATCAAAGGAATTCGATCGAATCGACATGGCCGCCAAGCTCTTTGCGCCGCCGCCGATCAAATTCACGGATCTGGAGAACTTCATGTCCGAGCATAAACTGCTCTCCGGGCCAATCTTTCCCTTCGATGTGCGCACCGACTTTGTGCGGGTGACCGAGAATACCGTTTTGGTTCCGATCACACTGCAGATAAAGAATCGCGACATCACTTTTGTGACCAAGGACGGCGTTTCCAAGGGCGTGGTGAATATTCTGGGCAAGGTTACCACAATTACACACAAGACGGTGCAGACCTTCGAAGACACGGTTGAGGTCGAGGAGCCGGCCGAATTGCTGGAAAAGAGCCTTGACCGGCAGTCGGTCTATTGGAAGGCGCTGCCGCTGCTGCCCGGACTTTACCGCCTGGATATCGCCATCAAGGACGTGAATAATCCCGAACACATGGGATTCTACGGGCGCGGCATCGAGGTGCCCAAGTACCCGGAAGAGAAGCTGGGCGCATCCTCGCTGATTCTGGCCGACCAAATGAACACAGTCTCTTCGCACGAGATCGGCAGCGGGAACTTTATCATCGGAAACACATTCATCCGGCCCAGGGTGAACAGCCCGACGCCGGCCAGTCCGATCAAATTCAAGCGCGCCCAGAGTTTGAGTTTCTGGATGCAGGTTTACAATCTGGGCATCGATGAGGCCACCAAAAGCAACCAGGCTACGGTGACCTACCAGATTGTCGACACAGCGACGGACACGGTAGACCTTGAAAAACAATTGGATTCGAAGGATTTAGGCGCTCACAGCGATCAGTTGACTGTGGAGAAAACTCTTCCGCTCGCGGGTCTTCAACCGGGAAAATACAAGGTGACGATCAAAATAAATGACGGAATCTCAAAACAAGAGATTGCGCAATCGGCGCCTTTTGTCGTCGAATAGTAACAATCCCGTGCAAACGAGCTATCGGGCAGTAGATTCGAAAGCCCGCGCGGGATTGAATTGCAGGATGATTGCCAGGGACGCCTACAGGTCACCAACAATTTTGATGATCCGAAAGCTCCATTTCGTTTTCCTCGCCGCGCTGATAGCCGTGGGCGCTACTCCGCTCCACGGAGTTACCCTTGGTTCGGTATCGGGAATGGTGCGCGACTCGGCCGGAACCCCGCAGATCGGCGCCGAGGTGCAGTTGCTGCGCCCCGATTTGAGCGTGATGGCCATCGTCTATACCGACGATAGCGGCCGCTTCAACATTCCTTCCATCATGCCTGGGCGCTATGCGATTAAAGCGATGGGCGCATGGTTTCTACCGTCGCTGCGCATAGGCCTGCGCGTTCGCGCCAACACCGTAGTCAACCTGACGCTGAACAGTCTTTATGAGGCGATGCAGTGGCTGCCTGCCGAGCCACGCGCCGGCAATGCCCAGAAAGACGACTGGGCCTGGACCCTGCGCTCAGCCGCCAACCGGCCGCTGCTGCGATGGCTGGAAGACGGACCTCTGGTCGTCATCTCCGACGGTGCTGGCGGGCACCCCAAGCTCAAGGCTCGCCTGGTGGCTACCGGCCAGGAGGGAGTCTTTGGCGAGAGCGGTGAACGCATATCCACTGCGATTCAAGAGACGCCCTCCAACAGCCGCGAACTGCTGGCCCGCGTAGACTTTGCACCCGGCACCGATGCCGATATGGAATCGATGCTCGGCTTCCGGCAGGATCTGGGCCTGGCCGGCTCGGTGCAATCGGTTGCCGCCATCAGCATTCATCCGGAGATGGAAGCCGGGGGCGGAAACGGACTGGTGGAAGCCGGTATGCGTAGTTGGGAGACGATGCGCCTGGGCGACGAATTGGAAGCCGAGGCCGGTTCCAATCAGGTGCTGGCGCGGCTCTCCGGTCCGAGAGCGGAGAGCGCCGTCGATTTGCTGCCTTTTGCCTCTTTTGCCTGGCGGAACGGCAGTGCCGCGATTCGGTACCGGATGAGCAGTTCGCTTCCCGGCGCGGCGGCTTCCGATGACACTGAGGCCCGCACCTGGCTCACTCCGCTCTCGCTGCGCAAAGGCGCTCTGGCAGTCGAACACGGCAATCATCAAGAGTTGGGCTGGGAGCGGCGCACCGACCGCTCAGGCGTCTCCGTGCTGGTCTATAACGATAGAGTTGATAATCCGGTCGTCGAAGCTCATGGCCAATTTGTTGAAGGAGATAACGCGGCGTCCACCGTTCTGGTCGATCCGCTGAGCGGTCTGCTGCGCGCCGCCGGCCCAAATTTCTCCTCAGCGGGAGTGGCGGCAATCTTTGAGCGCGGCCTGCCAGGCGGCAATCACTTCCGGCTCAGCTATGCCGTGGGCGACGCCTTGGTCCTCTCCGCGTTGCCGGCCTCTTCGCCCGCGCCCGATACTCTGGCACAACTGCTTGCCGGCCTGCATCCACGCCGCGCCCAGGCCTGCGCGCTTTCAGTCTCTGGAACGCTCGACGGCACAGGAGCGCATTGGCAAGCCAGTTACCGTTGGCAGCCGGAAGATACGGTTACCCAAGTTGCTCCCTTTGCGCTGGACGCCGTCGATCCTTATCTCAACGTCCACCTCCGCCAGCCGATCCATTTGCGCAGCGACGGTACCGGCGGTTTTCAGGCGGTCTTCGATGTGCGCAACCTGCTTGCCCAGGGCTATAGAACCTATCTGCTGAGCGATGGTTCACTGCTGATTTTTGCCCAGCAGCAGCGCGGCATCAGCGCGGGCCTCACCTTCAACTTCTAGGATTCCAGCCCAGCGCAGCGCAAGACTGGTTCTCAGCCAGCCAAGCGCCCAGGACGATTTCTGAAGAGACGCTCCATCGCCAAAATAATATTGAGAAAGTCGTGAAGCCACACTATATTGTTTGCGTCGCGGAGTCGACGGTAATTGATAAAACAGCGCGCGCCCAGCCGAATCTGGATTTTACGGCGTCGTATTCTGTCCCTTCCTTAAAAAATGCGGCCGATCCTTTAATCAGGAAGCCCGTTCCTGGGCCGTGCAACCCCTGCACCTTGCTGCTTCCTATCGTCACCAGAACCTGATTGTTGACGGCGATGTTGGCCTCTGTCTTGTGCAAGTATCCAGCCGGGATCAACAAGCGACCATCTTGCGTGACCTGTACGTAGCTGTTCCAGGTATTTACCAGATGCGGCCCATCCGCGCCCAGGGTGGCAATGGCGACGACGCCATCATTCTTGAGCACGGCGAGTAAGGTTTCCGGGATTGTCACTGCATCTACCTCCAAAACATTTTATCGGTTGGCCAGTGAGTAAATAGTCACCGTTCCATCAATTCAGGGCATCCCGAATCAACGCCACCACTCGGAGCGGATTTCTTCTCCGGGGACAACGTCGGACGGAATACCAGGTGTAGGGGACCAGAGCTTCAGGTCTTCGACTGCGAAGACATTCTCGATGGGCTTCGCCCATGCGTGGAGCGCGAGGTCAAACAGTCCCCAGTGAATGGGCATGAGCAGGCCGTGACCGCCAAGAGCACGAAAGCTGCGGATGGCGCCTTCCGGGCCCATGTGAATGTCGGCCCAAAGAGGGTCTGAAGCGCCGATCTCAAGCATGGTGAGATCAAACGGTCCAAACTGCCTGCCTATATCGACGAAGCCATCCCATTCGCCCGAGTCGGCACCATAATAGACGCGATGCTTGGGGCCGGCGAATGCGAAGGATACCCACAGAGTCTCGAATCGATTGAAGAGACTGCGACCGGAGAAGTGGCGGGCTGGCAAAGCCGTGATCGTCACCGAACCGACGCTCACGCTCTCTGTCCAATTCAGCGCAGTGCAGCGGGTGGCATCGACGCCGAGAGTGTGCAGAATCTTCTCAACACCGAGCGGCGTGATCCAGCGGGTCTTGCGAAGCTGCGGCATTGTCGCAAGCCTGCGGACGGTGCCTGCGCCGAGATGATCATAATGATCGTGCGAAATCACAACGGCATCGATAGCCGGCAAATCCTGAAGGGCAAGCGGCGCGGGAAAGAAACGCTTGGGGCCGGCCCACTGCGTTGGGGCTGCGCGCTCATCCCAGACAGGATCAAGGAGCAATCGTATTCCGTCGATTTCAACCAGTGAGGTGGAGTGGCCCATCCAGGTAATGCGCAAGCCAGAACGGGGACTTATCGCAAAGATACGAGGGTCGGTATGAAAGGGTCCAAGAGAACGTTGTGGTGATCGTGCCGCGGCTCCCAGGAAAAAGCGGGGACCGATCTTGAAAATAAGAGAAAGCCCGCCGACTTTTGCTGGTACGAGATTCAAAAACTGTTTGCCATTCCGCTTTGCAGGCATCAGGGTCATGGCTATTGGATGGTTTACCTTGCGCATGGATTCCATCTATGGAAGTGATTGAGTGCTTTGACGACAAACCCAGCAGGGATTCGGACTTCAAGCGAATGGTCGCCGATCCGGAGGTTGCCCAGGCAAGCATGTCTCTCAACCGGTCGCTATTACTCATGGGCAGATTTGGCTTTTGTTATACTCCCACCATGCGAATTCTGGCAGTATCTCTGATGGTGGCTATGGTGTCTGTCCTCGCTCTCTCCGCGCAACAGATCGGCGTCTTGATCGATCCTCCGGCAGGAACGCACGCTGTGCTGCAAGCAAATGGAGATGGAGTCCAGATCTACTCCTGTTCCAGTGTGCGCGATGGATTCAAATGGGTATTGAGCGGTCCAGATGCCAAGTTGCTGGATGCTACTGGCAAGGTGATTGGAAGCCACTTTGCCGGACCTACATGGAAGTTGCTGGACGGTAGTCAGGTCCGGGGAGAGTTGGTTGCGAGCCAGCCAGCGCCTGAAGCGAATTCTGTTGCATGGCTTTTGCTGCGCGCCAAGGCCGGGACCGCTACGGGAACACTTGCGAATGTCGCTTTTATTCGACGGACCGAGACGCACGGCGGAGTTGCAGTCGCATCGCAGTGCCAAAGCTCACAGGACGCCGGTAAAACCGTACAGATTCCTTACACTGCCACTTACACCTTCTATGCGGAGAAATAGCCCAGAAGGGGACTGGAAATGTAATTGCCAGTCTGGCGGCCAGATGTCGCGCGCTCTACTCCTCCAGTATCCGGGGTCTGGTTGCGGTCGTATTGTCTCGGCGAGCAGCCCATTACTCTCTTGAAGGCTTTACCGAAGGCGCTTTCCGATTCGTAGCCGAGCGATGAGGCGATTACGGAAATCGAATCGTCTGAATTCTTCAACCTGTCGCCGGCCAACAACATTCGCCAGCGTGTCAGATACTCCATCGGGGTCGCCCCAACCGTCTCTTTGAACTTCAGGGCGAAGATCGATCGCGACATCCCAACGCGCACGGCGAGTTCCTGAAGTGTCCATGAATGGCCCGGATCGTCATGCATCGCTGCTATGGCCGCGCCCAACTGTTTATCTGTCAGTGCAAAGAGCCAGCCGACGCCTCCTGCAGCTCCATCCGCCAAGTGCAGCCGAAGAGCTTGAACAAGCATCATGTAGGCGAGTTGCTGCGCGATCAAAGAGCCGCCCGGCAGCGGATTGCGCAACTCCTCCTTCATGCGTTCCAGCGACCAGCGCATGGCCGCCTTATCCGCCTCTTTGCGGATATGCACGATAGGTGGCAGCGACTTCAGCAGCAGGTCGGCATGACTGCCGGTGAGGATAAAGTGGCCTCCGGCGATATAGCTCCCCTCGGCTTTATTGCTGGCGGCCGCGCAACTTAACTTTCGCGCTAAACGAAGCGTTTGGAAGTCGGCGCGAGGAAGTGACAGATCGGTTGCGAGAGAGAAAGGCAACCCCCGCGGCAGTAGGAAACAGTCCCCGGCCGTGAGCAGCACAGCCTTGGAAACGCCTTCCACCGATAGCCAGCATTGGCCAGAAAGCATTGCGTAGCACTTGATGCCTTGATGTTTTGGAAATTGGATGGCCACGTCGGCACCCAACTCGAAGCCGCCCGATATATAGCTCTGCGGCTTCAGCAACGACAACACGTCTGAGAGTGGGTCCATGCGGCCTCCGGACGATTGAACCGATATTACGGACTTTCAGTATAGATCGTATGCGGCTTGTGCCTCGTCTATTGAATGACAGGATGCAAATGCGACCTTTCGTAAGCGAAGCAACGACGATCCCGCGAATCAAAATTCGCGGACAGAGTGGACAACTGAAGCAAAGGAGAATTCAATATGCGTATTTTTCTAACTGGCGCCACCGGCTTTATCGGTTCGGCCGTTGTTCCGGAACTTATCAATGCGGGCCATCAGGTGCTTGGCCTGACTCGCTCGGATTCGGGTGCCGTGTCCCTCAAGACAGCTGGGGCCGAGGTGCATCGGGGCGATCTGGAAGACCTGAAAAGCCTGCGCAGCGGAGCGGCCAAATCCGATGGCGTAATTCACACAGCTTTTATTCACGACTTCACGAAATTCAAGGAGAACTGTGAGATCGATAAGCGCGCGATCGAGACACTTGGCGACGCGCTCGATGGCTCAAATCGCTCCTTGATTGTCACCTCCGGGATTGGGGCGCTTGCACCAGGCCGTGTCGCAACCGAAGAGATGGAGGTCGTTCTCAACCAGGCGATGCCTCGCGTTTCCGAACAGGCAGGTTTGGCGTTAATCGCGCGTGGCGTCAGTGTATCCGTGGTGCGCCTTCCCCAGGTCCACAATCCCGTGAAGCAGGGCCTTATCACCTACATGATCCAGATGGCTCGCGAGAAGGGAGTCTCGGCCTATGTGGGTAATGGAAGCAACCGCTGGGCGGCGGCTCATGTTCTGGATGTAGCTCATCTCTACAGGCTTGCGTTGGAGAGGCGCGAGTCGGGAGCCAAATATCATGCGGTTGGTGAAGAGGGAGTATCGATGCGGGAGATTGCTGAAGCCATTGGCCGAGGCTTGAAAATCCCCGTTGCCAGTCTCTCTCCGGAAGATGCGGCAGCTCATTTTGGCTGGCTCGCGTTCTTCGCGGCGCTCGATATGCCAGCTTCAAGCGCGCTGACGCAGCAGCGGCTGGGATGGCGTCCGACTGGCCCTGGCCTCATTGCCGATCTTGATCAAATGCGCTATTTCTAAACCTCAATAGAGTGCGTTTGCTGGCATGGATGGTATTTTTTTCAGCGAACTTCCGTGCTCTTTTTATTGGCTGTTTTTGGGGGCGGAGTGAAGCACTATTGATCCGGCCCGAAAATAGAGTGGAGGTGTCCTACCCATTCCGCAAAGAACGCGGAATGGATGAGGCACCCAAATCGCGGGATTTATGGGCCGGATCAATAGGATTGGAATCGTGAGCCATTCACTCCGTCTCATCATTATAGTTTTGGTTATTTTTTACTTGGTTGGCCGCATATCCGGCGCGTTCAGGCTTATCTCGGTGGAAGGTGAGCGGTTGAACTGACAGCTACCGACGACTCGTGCAATATCATCAAGGAGTGCCTGCCGCTTCTTGCGCGGGCCTTCATCCATTTGACGATTCCTTCCAATTCGAATGCAGTGGCCGAGCCGGTCGAACTGTCCGAACTGCTGCGCTCCGTCTTCGGCTTCCCGCGCTTCCGCGCCAATCAGGAGGCGGTCTGCCGCGCCGCAATTGACGGCCGCGATTTGATTCTGGTGATGCCGACGGGCTTTGGCAAGTCGCTCTGCTACCAGTTGCCGGCGCTGGCGCTGGGCGGCACGGCGCTGGTTATCAGCCCGCTGATTGCGCTGATGGAGGATCAGGCGGCCAAACTCCTGTCGCTCGGGCTGCGCGTGGCGCGGATTCACTCAGGGCTTGATCGCAGCGTGGCTCGCCAGGCCTGCGTGGATTATTTGAATGGCAGTCTGCAATTCCTTTTTATTGCACCGGAGCGGTTGCGCGTGCCGGGCTTTGGCGAAATGCTGGCCAAGCGCAAGCCCTCGCTGATCGCCATCGACGAGGCGCATTGCATCTCGCAATGGGGCCACGACTTCCGTCCCGATTATCGAATGCTGGGCCAGTATCTGCCCGCGCTCCGCCCCGCGCCCGTGCTGGCGCTGACGGCTACGGCGACCCCAGCCGTGCAAGCCGACATTCTGACTCAGTTGGGGATGCTCAAGCCCGCAAAATTCATTCATGGCTTTCGCCGCGGCAATCTAGCCATCGAGGTCGTCGAACTGCCGGTGCCGGAGCGGGTCGGGGCCATCTGCGGGCTGCTGGCCAGCAATGAACGGCGTCCCGCCATCGTCTATGCCACTTCACGCAAAGGCGCGGAGATGCTGGCCGAGCAACTGGCGCGCATTGTTCCGGCAGCGGCTTATCACGCGGGACTTGATGCGGCCACGCGCGATCAAGTGCAGACCGCCTTCCAGGCCGGCAAGCTGGAAGTGGTTGTGGCGACTATTGCATTCGGCATGGGCATCGACAAAGCCGATATTCGCACTGTGATTCACGCTGGGCTCCCGGCCACGCTCGAAGGCTACTACCAGGAGATTGGCCGCGCCGGGCGGGACGGCGCATTGAGCCGCACCTATCTGATGCATAGCTTTGCCGACCAGCGGATGCATGGCTTTTTCTTCAACCGCGACTATCCGCCAGCCGATCACTTGCAGCAGGTCTTTCGCACTCTTGGTGAAGATCCTCGGCAGATAGAAGAATTGCGCTCATCGTCCAAGCTGAGTGAAGAAGAATTCGACAAGGCGCTGGAAAAACTGGAGATTCACGGCGGGGCGCGGGTGGACTTTGGCGGCAACGTGACGGCGGGCGGTCCAGGCTGGAAGAAGACCTACACGATTCAGTCGCAGTTCCGCGCCGAGCAATTTGAAAAGGTGCTGCGGTTTACCACGTCGGCCGAGTGCCGGATGGCGGCCTTGGTGCGGCACTTCGGAGATTTAGAGGATGCCAGCCAGGCCTGCGGCATTTGCGATGTCTGCGATCCGGCGGGTGCGGTGCTGCGGCTCTTTCGACGGCCATCGGCGGCTGAGCGCGCGCTGATACAGGCGATTGCCGATCAGTTGCGCGGGGTGGACTACAAGGCTACTGGCACGCTGCAACGGAATCTTGACCAGGCTGCCGCGATGAACCGGAATGACTTCGACAGGCTGCTGGATGCGATGGTGCGGGCCGGGCTGATCGAGATTGAAGAGGCCGAGTTTGAGAAAGATGGTGAAGTGATTCGCTTCCGCAAGGTGCGGCTGACTGAGGCAGGCCTAGAGATGCGGGCGGTTTCGCCTGTCGAGCTACTGATTGCCGACGGCGTGGTAGAGGAGTTTGGCAGGCGAACTGCGGCGCGGGCGAGAAAACCGAAGGCCGCCTCGATGAAAATAGTTGCAAAGAATGGTCCGGTCATGGCCACGGCCACGGGCACGAAAGCCGTGATTTTGAAGGCGGCGGAGGCGGAGCCTGAACGATTGACGGCGGCGGGAGAAGCGCTTGCTGCGCGGCTCAAGGAGTGGCGCGCGGCTGAGGCAAAACGACTGCGAGTTCCGGCCTACGTGGTGCTGCATGACCGTACGCTGACCGCGATTGCCGCCATGCGCCCTGCCAACCCGAGGCAGTTGGAGGAGATTCACGGCATGGGCCCGGCCAAGGCCGAGCGATTCGGCGAGTCGATTCTAGGATTGTGCGGGAGAAAGGAGTGAAGAGTTTGACAAACGTTTACCGGCAGTTCGCCCCGGAACTGAAGGACGATCTCGGCGGCATGGCTTGGGAATTAAACTGGGAGTGAGGTATCCCGTGCATCGCTTCGTTTTTTTTTTACTTTTGATGTTGGCCGTGGCAGGAAATTGCCAAAGTCCCGAATCGCAAGCAGCAAGTGCCTCTAAGAATCAGGCGGCCGCCGAAGAGCCGGCCGCTACGTCTGCCGAGATTTCCGAGCAGGTGGCGGAGGCTGAGGCGGCGATTGTGAAGTCCGACTGGAAGACGGCGGAGGCCAGGCTGGCTCTGTGGCTGTCGGCGCATCCGAGCGATGCGCGAGCGCTCTTTGATGCGGGCTATGTGGCGGACGCCGAGAATCGGCTGGAGGATGCGGCAGGGTTCTACCGGCGAGCTGTGGAGGTGAATCCCAAGTCGTTTGAGGCGCATGTGGAACTGGGGCTGCTGCTGGCGCGGCAGGCAAGGACGGAGGATGCGCGGCTGGAACTGGCGGCGGCGACGGCGCTGGACGCGGGCGCGGCTGGAGCCGAGGCCAAGGCGCGGGCGTGGCGGGCGCTGGCCCAGATTGACGGGAAGGACGATCCCGGCGAGGCCTCGAAGGATTTGCTTGAGGCGCTGAGGTTCTCACCGGAGACGGATGCGGATACGCTGCTGGCCGCCAGTCTGGCTGAGCGGGCGGGCCAACTGGATGCTGCCGATGCGGCTTACCGGCGTTTGCTGGCCAAAGATGCGAATTCCGCGCAAGCGAATGCCGGATTGGCTCATATCTTGATAGTTCGCAAGAAGTATTCCGAGGCGGAGACGCTGCTGCGGGCGGCAATCGAGAAGACGCCGGATGAACTGGTTCTGAATGTGCAACTGGCTGCGGTGCTGGATGCCGAGGATAAGGCCGAGGCGCTGCCGCTGCTGCGCAAGCTGCATGGCGCGCACCCCGACAACGCAACCATTACCCGCATGTTGGCCGTAGTGCTGGCCGAGGCGGGAGATACCGATGCCTCCGACAAGCTTTGCGTATTGCTGCTGGCGGCCAATCCCGAGGATGCGGACCTGCTTGTTGCACACGGGCAGAATCTGCTACGGCAGCCGAATTTTCCAGAGGCATTCAAGGTCTTTGACAAGGCCACGCAACTGGATGAGAGCAATGCGGATGGGTGGAGCGGGCTGGCGCTTGCGGCCTCCAAGACCAATCAGCCCATGTTTACGCTGCACGCTCTGACCATGCGGTCACGTTACCTGCCTGAGCTGCCTTCGACATATTATCTGTGGGCAACGGCCTACGATGCGCTTCACGACAACCCGCGGGCGATCACGTACTACCATCATTTTCTGGATGCCTCGGCGGGCAAGATGCCCAATCAGGAGTTGTTGGCAAAGCAGCGGCTGATGGTGCTGGAGGGGAAAAAATAGCTGACAGCGGACAGCAAGCAGCTAACCGTTGAAGACGCGGCGACTATTTGCTGTGAGCTGCTGGCTGTAAGCTGTAATCAGTGGCTGCCGATTTTATTTCCATTTTTCAAGAAGAGTACCGCGCTTTGCGGCCGAGGGCGCCGATGCCGCCGATTGAGGTTCGCATCCGGCGATTTACCTCGCTGAATACGCGGATACGGCTGCGCGAGGGACAGATTCTGGTGAGCCTTTCCGATCTTCTGGAGGGCGCGCCGGAGTCGGTGATTCACGCGATTGCGCATATCTTGCTGGCCAAACTGTACAAGAAGCCGATCGATGCGATGCAGAATCTGCGCTACAAGCGGTTCTCTTCGAGCGCGGCGGTGACGAGGCAAACGGAGCTGATACGGGGAGCGCGGGGAAACAAGCGCGTTTCCGGTCCGGAGGGGCGCTATTACCATCTGGAAGAGGTCTTCGACTCGCTCAATCTGCGCTTCTTTGGCGGGCTGCTGGGACGGCCAGAGCTGACCTGGAGCGAGAGCGTGGCCAAGCGGGCGCTGGGCCACTATGATGCCGCTCACAATACGATTGTGGTGAGCCAGGTCTTCGACCGGCCCTCAAGCCCGCGCTACGCAATCGAGTACCTGCTTTACCACGAGATGCTCCACTTGAAGCATCCCGTGAAGATGAAGGGTCTGCGGCGGTGTGTGCATTCCCGGGAGTTCAAACTGGAAGAAGGGCTGTTTCCGCAACTGAAAGAGGCACTGGCTTTTCTGCGGCGGCTGTAAAGCTGTTCGCGGAAACATACGCCGAATATTCGCCTTTACTGAGAATCCTGGAACGAAATTCTTTGGCATGAGCGGCATTTATTTAGCGAAGTCGACCTGTTTTGCACAGACGACTAAGAGGTAGACGTAAGAAAAGACTGAAATGCTGACAGCACTGGGGCTGTAAATGCAAAGAAACGCCGCGTTTATGGATTATTTTTATCCACAATACTTTTAGCGATTCTGCGATAAATCTGGTCGAACAACCAAAAAAGTTTGCTGATCGAGAGATTATAGAAAAGTTAACCGGGCACGGCACTCAACCAAGAGTCGATGTGTCCACTATCGAAATGAGTTAGCTCATCGATTCGAGGAGTATCCGGCTCTTTGTATCACAGGCTATTGAGCGTAAACGCTAAATCAATTGTTACCTCTCAGGTAATAACTGGCGGTGGTAATGACCAGATGATTACCTGGTATTTAGTCGCCTTGCCGACTGATTTCATTAGAGTTTTCAGAAATATTCAAGAAAATTCACTTGCAATTCTGGTGATCGACTGCCTAAAATCCGTTGAATTGGCATTCCCCGCCGAACCAGTGTGCCTCTCCGGGCCATTTTCCTCATGGACGTCTGGCGCGCGCGGTGGATAGCAATCGGGTCGGAGTCACTTTGAGCGATGCAAATCGCAAACTAAGTTCATCGAAGAAATCGGTGCTTTGCGCTCATTGAAACGGGCGCAGGCTAAAAATCACTAATGTTTCGCGGGGCCTGTTAAGGCCGCCGGCGCGAATGATTGCAAGAGCAAGTTATGGAGGAGATCGGTATGTCCAGCCTTGGAGCGAATCTTATGCGGAAATTCAACAATGTGGTTCTGTTGTCGCTAACGGTGATTTTCTGCTTAGTATCTGCGGTTTCCGCAGTTGCCCAAACGACGGTTTTGCCGACATCGGTGGCGTTTGGCAACGAGGCGGTGGGAGCGGCGAGCGTGGCTCGGTCGGTCTCACTGACGAACACGCAGGCGGTTGCTCTGACGATCAACTCCATCACTGTATCTGGCGCCGGATATGCGCTGGTGACAGCTCCATCGGCTCCCTGCGCGAATCCCGGCACGCTGCCGGCGGGCAAGACATGCTACATCCGAGTCTCGCTGACCCCAAGCGCCTTAGGCGCGGCCCCGGCGGGTATGTTGACGTTCACGACCAATGCCACCAATAGCCCGCAGTCGATTTCTCTCTCCGGCAAAGGAGTAGCGCCGCTCACTCTGAGTCCGGCGTTTTTTGCATTCGGCGCTACCAGCATCGGCGGGACCAGCCCTACGAAGATATTGTCGGTGACCAATGTTCAGGCCAGCGCGATCTCTTTGACCTCGGTCGGTTTCACCGGACCGTTTTCACTGGACACGAGCGCGAACACGACCTGCCCGCAGGCGGGCGGGACGGTGAGCGGATCGCTGGCCGCCGGGGCAACTTGCGCCATCGGTGTTGTCTTCAAACCGACGGTTGCGGGCAGCGTCACTGGGCAATTGACCCTCAATGACGGGAATAGCGTTGAAGGCGCGCAATCGATACCGGTTTCCGGCTTTGGAGGGTCGGAGGTGGTGGTTTCGCCACTGGCGCTCGCCTTTGGCAACGTAGCAGTGGGAACCACAAGCGCGGCAAAGAGCATCACGCTGCTCAATGGCCAGAGCGTGAATCTACACTTCAGCAGCATTTCAGCTCCCGCGCCTTATGCGATTGTTCCGGCTACCACGACCTGCCTGGTGGGTACGCCTGTAGCGCCGAATTCGAGCTGCGTAATCAACGTGACCTTCAGCCCGACGGCAGTGGGCTCGGCTCCGGTCGCGGCAGTGACCTTCAACGACGATTCGCCCAATACGCCACAGAGTGCCGGCCTGACAGGCAGTGGCGCTCCGCCGGTCACACTGCTGCCGACTCAGGTGAGTTTTGGCAACGTGGTGGTGGGACAGACCAGCGCCCTGAAGACCGTGACCCTGGTGAACAACCTTGCGACCACTCTCAACATTTCATCACTCGCAGTAACGGCGGGAACACCCTATGCCATCGATCCGACCTCGACCTGCTTGAGCCCGACGCTGGGCGCGGGCCTCAGTTGCACGGTGGCGCTGACGGTTACTCCTACCGCCCTGGGTGCACAGCCGGCGGGCACGCTGACGGCAACCTTTTCCGCATCCAACAGCCCGCAGACGGTAAGTCTTGGCGCGACTGGAATTGCGCCCGTTACACTGACGCCCGCGAGTTTGAGCTTTGGAAGCTTGACGCTGGGGCTTACCAGCACGACCAAGACGCTGACGCTGGCGAACAATCAGACCAGCGGCTTGTCGATCAGCGGCTCAGTTTTCAACGGTCCGTTTGCCTTGGATACCAGCGCCACGACCACCTGCCCAATCGCGGGCGGCGTACTGAGCGGCACACTGGCCGGGGGAACCAGTTGCGTAGTCGGAGTGCAATTCAAGCCAATAACTTCCGGCGCGACGGTTGGCGGGCAAATCACCATACTTGACAATGCTCCGAATAGCCCGCAAATTGCTGGACTCAGCGGCACCGGAGTGATTTCAGTGCAGCTTTTGCCAGGCACGGTTGCATTTGGGAACGTGGCGCAAGGCACCACCAGCGCTCCTCAAACCGTCACATTGAAGAACAATCAGACGGTTGCGCTGAACTTCAGCTCAATCGCTGCCCCAGCGCCCTTTGCCATCGTTCCCGCCACCACGACTTGCGTGGTCGGAACTCCTGTTGTGCCCGGCGGCAGTTGCAACATCAGCGTGTCGTTTGCGCCTACATCGCTGGGCGTAGCGCCGACAAGCGTAATCACGGTCAGCAACGACGCCCCCAGCACTCCGCAAACGGCCAACCTGACCGGAGTCGGGGTAGGAGCTGTGACTCTGAGTCCGGCGGCACTTGGTTTTGGGACGGTTGTGGTGGGTCAAGCGGCGGAAAAGAACGTGACGCTGACCAATAATCAGTCTGTAGCGCTGAGCATTACATCGCTGATCGGCTTGCCTGCCGCGTACTCGCTGGATGCCACCAATACCACCTGCCAGCAGACTCCGCTAACGGTTCCGCCCAATACCAGTTGCGTCTTTGCGGTAAGCCTGACGGCGACGGCAAAGGGAGCGCAGCCAGGGACGGTGACGGTGAACTTCGGTGGAGGACTGCCTTCGCAGAGCTTCGGCTTGACCGCGAATGCGATTCAGCCGGTGCTGGTATTACCAACCGCGCTGGCATTTGCCTCGCAGTTTGTGGGAGCGCAGAGCGCGCCGCAATCCGTGACGGTGACCAACGAGCAGAACATCGCGCTGAGCGTTACCTCGGCGACGATCACGGGCAACGACCCGAACGACTTTACGATCACAACGAATACTTGTCCGATTGCGCCCGCAACGCTGCCTGCGCTGACCCCATGCGGTATTCAGGTGGTCTTCAGTCCCACTGCGTCCGGCAACCGATCGGCCACGTTGAATATCAACGACGACGCGCTGGGCACGCCGCAGACGGTGAGTTTGCTTGGAGCCGCGAACGCGCCAGTGACGATCTCGCCGCAGTCGATTACGAATTACATCGCTCCGGTGGGTACGACCAGCGCCTTCAAGACCTTCACCATCACGAACGCGCAGACAGCGACGACGCTTCACTTTACCAATCTGAAGTTGATCGGCGACTACATCCAGTCCTCGACCACTTGCCCGATTGGCGGAGCGGGAATTGCTCCAGGCGCAACCTGCACACTCGCGGTGCAATTCAACCCAAGCATTGGCGGGGTTCGCACCGGCCAGCTTCAGGTTTACGACGATGCGATCACCAGCCCGCAGGTTGTGAATCTCTCTGGGACTGGCACCAGCCCGCTGACGATTTCGCCTTCGGGGCTGGGATTCAGCGCGCAAACTGTAGGAACCTCCAGCGCGGCCAAGACGATTACGCTGACCAATCACGAGGTACAGCAGGAGACCTTCACGCTGAGCACTACAGGCGACTTTACGGCCAACAGCAATTGCACCGGCGGTATAATTGCGGCCAACTCGTCGTGCTTCGTGTATGTCACATTTACTCCGAGTTCCGTGCTGCCGAGCACGACACGCACCGGTACGCTGACGATCGCGAATGCAGCGGCCGGCACCAGCACCACATGGGTCAACCCAGTGACCGCGCCGCTAACCGGCTCAGCAACGGCGACCAATCCCAAGCCGGCTGTGTCCGTGGTTGCTCCTGGCGCGGGAGCGGCTGGGACGACCGTGAACGTGGTCATCACTGGCAACGGTTGGACGCATTTCAGCTCGTCATCGGTTATCAGCTTCAGCGACATCAATAGCGGCACTTACCCGGTTGACATTACCGTGCAGAGCTTCACGGCCGTCAACGCCAATACGATTGACGCGACGCTGGTGCTGGCCGCCAATACAGTGGCGAATCCGGTGACTTATGGCGCGCGCAATATCAAGATTGTGACCCCGCTCAGCGGCGGTGGCTCAGAAACAGCTCCGCTGATTTCGGCCTTCATCATTGCCGATCCGAACAACCAGCACACGCTGACCAGCATCACTCCGGCCTTCGGGATCCAGGGTCAGACTTTGAATGTGGCCCTCACGGCGACCGGCACCAACTTCTCGCAGGGCGTGACCTATGCGAATTTTGGCGATGGAATCTCGATCAATTCGCTGACGGTTCTGGATGCGACAGATGCGCTGGCGAATATCTCGATCAGCAATACCACTTATGTCGGCTATCGCACCATCACGCTGGTGACGGGCGGCGAGTTTGCCACATCCGGCGCGCAGGCCTTCCAGATCGGACCGAACGCCGCGACATTGACAGGGGTAACACTCTACTCGACTGCGACAAGTAGTTGCACTGCCAATCCAGTGGTGGCGCCGCAAGGATTCAGCGGCGCGGTTTGCCTGACGGCTACCGGATCTCACTTCCTGGAGAGCGCAACGCAGGTAGCGATTACCGGCGGCGTTCTTGTTGGCGATGTGCAGGTGACGAGCCCGACGACCGCGATAGCTCAGATTGCCGTGCAAGCCAGCGCGACGATCGGCTTGCAGAACGTGACTGTTTCAACCGGCGGCGAAATTTCAACCCTGAACAACTCCGTTACGGTGACCGGAGCAACACCGCTGCTGCTTTCCGTAGTGCCGAGTTCGGGAGTGCAGGGCACGTCGTTCAATGTCGTGATTACCGGAAACTCGTTTACGAATTTTGTGACCGGCCAGATTTCGGCGACCTTCGACGGCAATATAACTTCACCCACGGTGAACGTGATAACGCCGAATCAGGTTTCGATTCCGATTACGATTTCCAATAACGCAAATGTGGGAACCATCACGGCGCACCTGCTCAGCGGCCCCGCCGGCAATGTGACGATCTTCCCGTTCAGCTTTACGGTTACGCCTTCAGCAGCGGCCATCACCAGCGTGACGCCGAGTTGCGTTCCGCAGGGTGGGCAGTTGACACTGACCATCGCCGCGATCAACACCAATTGGGTACAGGGTACGACGACGGCCGGATTCTATCCAGTACCGGTTCCAGCTCCAAGCTTTGATGAGATTACGATCAGTGACGCGACGGATGCGTTGCTGAATGTGGCCGTTCCCACTAACACCCCGGCGGGAGCCTATGGCTTCTGGATGGCAACGGGCGGGCAGATTGTCAACGCATCCGTGAATGTGTGCGCGGCGACGCCGACGTTGACGATGAATCCTGCCAATGGCCTGCTGCCCTCCGGCGCTGCAATCAACAGCTTTGCCGTCAGCTTTACTGGTCAGTTCACAAAGTGGGGACCGACGACGGTGCCGGTGATTTCCGGCGAAGGCGTCTCGCTGACGGGCTTCACGGTGACCGGCAACACCAGCGCTATAGGCACCATCAACATCATCGGCGCGACGAATGGAACCCCCACCGCAACCGGTGCGCGGCTGGTTACCTTTACCACCGGCGGCGAGATTGACACCACTTATTTCAACGTCACCAAGACCCCGGTGGCGATTATCAGTGTTTCTCCGTATCATGCGCCGCAAAGCGTCACGCTTGATGTTGCAATCACCGGCTTGAATACTCACTTTGAGTCCAGCAGCGGAGCGACGCCGACCCAGGTTCTTTTTGGACCGCAGGTCACGGTGAACAGCGTCAGCGTGACCGACGCGACTCACCTGACCGTCAACATAACCACCAGCTATCTGGTCAGCGGCGTGCCCACACCGACTCCGGCCGGATGGGATGCAGTGTACGTCAACACCGGCAGCGAGCAGTTGATCGCCGGCTTCCTGATCGATTCGCCGGCACTGCCGAGCTTGGTAAGCGTCTGCGTAACCGGATCGAATCCATGCGTATCGAGCGCTCAGCAGGGTGCGACCGTGGATGTGACGATCACCGGTTCGTTGACGAACTGGGTGCAGAACACAACACAAGCGATTCTTGGCGCGGGCGTCACTGTGGCCAATTTGACCATCACCGGCCCAACGACAGCTACGGCAACCATCGCCGTGCTTCCCACGGCGCCAGTGGGCGGCAACAGCGTGATCATGATTACCGGGAACCAGATTGTCAGCGGCACCGGCTTCAGCGTTACGCCGAATGCAGCTCTCATCTCGAGCATCGGGCCGGCCGGTATTTGCAATTCGAACGCGGTTACCATTGCCAACTTCTGCGGCATATCGGGTGGAACAGGAACCCCGTATGTGATCGGCCAACTGCAAACCGCGACGCTGAATATCGTTGGCGTGGGCACGCATTGGCTGCAAGGCTATACCACCGTCAACTTTGGACCGGGCGTTGCAATCGACCTGCTTACCGTGAGCAGCCCGACCACAGCCCAGGTGCAGATCACCGTGCTCTCCACCTCTCCGATCGGTTACGCTCCGCTGACGACCATCACCGGCGGCGAAGTAGTTACGCTGCAACAGGCAATCGACATTGAAGAGGGCTTCCCGACAATGCTGGCTACCTCGCCCGGTGGCGAGCAGCAGGGCGATACCTTCAACTTGCAGGTTCTGGGTCGCTTCACCAGTTGGGGACCGACGACCTCGGCGGCCTTCAACCAGGACATCACAGTGAATTCGGTCAACGTGGTGGATCCCGACAACCTGATTCTGAATGTCACCGTGAGCCCGTGGGCTTATGTTGACTACAGCAGCCCCTGCGGCCATGTGCTCACTGTTACAACGGGCACTCAGCAGGTAGTGGGCAGCGCTACCGCACCCGGCGAGCCTGGCATCTTCTGCGTCTCGCAAGGCGCTGAAGAGATCACCAGCGTCTCACCGCTACAGACGATTCAAGGTTCGACGGTCGCGGTGACGATCCTCGGCTCGGCGACGAACTTCCTGGCCGGCGTGACGCACGTAAGCTTTGGCGACCCGAACTTTGCGATCGGGCAGATCCAGGTGAACAGCCCGACGAGCCTGACTGTGCCGGTTGCGGTTTCGACTGCTGCAACACCGGGCTTCAAGACGGTCACAGTGTCTACTTATGGCCAGGTTGCGAGCCAGCAGTACTCGTTCACGGTCTCTCCGAGCGTAGCCACGCTCAATGAGGCCATTCCGAATCAGGCCGAACAGGGCGCGCCAATCATCACCAGCCCGACCTGCTCGGTCCTGCCTTATTGCACGGTCCGGCTGCTCGGCCAGTATTCGCACTTCAGCAACTTGAGCACGGCCACTTTTGGCGCGGGAATCACTGTGCAGTCTGTAACCTGGATCAGCGCAACGGAAGTGGATGCGCAGATCACCATCGATCCGCTGTCTTACCCCGGCGGACGGCTGGTGACGGTCACCACGCCCGGAGTGTCCTGCGCCTATCAGCCCCCGGTTGCCGTGAATGGTGTCACTTACGCTGGTTGCACACCGGGCGTTCCAACAGGTACAGGCAGTGAAATTGTCAGCAACTACATCTTCAGCATCATTCCCGGCCCGGCGATTATCAGTTCCATCACTCCGGCAACCGGCAACGAGGGTCAGGAGATCATTGCCAACATCACCGGCCTCGATACGCACTGGGCGCAGAACTTTACCCAGTTCTACATCTCCGGCGGCGGTTATGACATCACCATCAACTCGGTAGTGATCAATAGCCCAACCAGCGCCACGGTGGATCTGAGCATCTCTCCGACGGCGAATCCGGGAGCGCGCTCGATTTACATGGTCACCAATGGCGAATCGCTGACCGATAGCGGTGCGTTCGTGGTGACTGGCGGCGTGCCGGTGATTACGTATCTCTATCCAAACAGCGCAACGCCTGGCACCAACTCACTGAAGGTGACGGTCCACGGCCTCTATACTCTGTGGGCCGCTGGCAGCACTACCGTTAACTTTGGCCCTGGCATTACCGTTGTTCCCGGCTCCTTCCAGGTGGACGATACGACTCACCTTGAAGCCCTGATCAACATCGATCCGGCGGCTCAACTTGGCTACCGCACGGTTCAAGTGACAACCACGGGCTTGCCGGCCGGAACGCAGATTCTGACAGGGAACTTCCTGGTTCAGGCTCCGCCTCCGCCACCGACGCCATATATCTGGTACGAGAATCCGTCTTCGGGTATCCCTGGACAGACGCTCACCATCAACTTCTACGGCCAGTACACGCAGTGGAATCCCGATCCGGTTACGGGCACCATACTCGCCGGATTCAACGCCGATGTGACCGTGGACAACTTCCAGGTCACCAGTCCCACCTCGGCTTATGCGACGGTGACAGTGAGCCCCACGGCGACCTCGTCCTACAGCACTCTGACCCTCACAACGCCGGGCACGACGAACATTCCCAGCACGGAGGTAGACTACGCCGCCTTCAGCGTGGTTGTGGCACAGCCGACTCTGAGCGTTGTCGATCCAGGCGCTGGGATGCAAGGTTCGCAGAATTTGATCGTCAATATCATCGGCCAGTTCACGGCCTTTGACAGCACGAC
>Ga0181520_10003855_pt1 | contig 25811 bp, 21 predicted proteins | sample PEATcosm2014_Bin_29_FD_132451 | JGI IMG/M metagenome (GOLD analysis project Ga0181520, IMG submission 132451) | Peatland microbial communities from MTU Mesocosm Facility, Houghton, MI, USA - PEATcosm2014_Bin02_30_metaG | ecosystem: Environmental > Terrestrial > Soil > Wetlands > Peat | place...
GAACCTGAAATTTTAAAACCCTGGCTCAATAGAACTTCTGCAATACTACTCATTCCAATTCCACCAATTCCCACAAAGTGAACTTTTTTAATATTATTAAACATTAATTATTACCTAATTTCTCATTTAGTTCAGTGAGTTTGTTAATCAATTCTTCTTCATTTTCATAATCGTAAGGTCTAATTATAACCGGTCTTCTTCTATACTTTAATTTAATCCTGATTAACCTAAAAGCTCTGTTAGTTTGCCTCTGTCTGGGATATGATATTTTTATCTCCAAAATCTGATCGAATTGAAAAGATTTAACGGCAAATCGATTTATAAAAGAAATTTTTTCCTGGGTAATTTCCAAATATCTATTGATATATAAATTATATACAAGACTCACAACTGAAACAGTAACAATAATTAAGAAGGAATATATAATCGGGTCCCTTGTCATTAATTTGTAAGAGTTCTCGATGAATTCACCTCGGATTACAACATAAAATATAAATACTATGAAATAAATAATTGTTGATTGATAATAAAACGACATATTATACTTAAATACCCATTTTATATTTTCTTTATCTGTGTTCATATTCCCTGCGCATATTTTATAGCATTTCCAGCAATTATTTCAGCTGCATCCGGTTTAGCTAATGCTAAAGCATTTTGCCTAAGCTGTTTTATTTTTTCCTCGTTCATAATGGTAAAAATAATTTTATCTGCCAATTCACTTTTCATATTTTTATCTTCAAGTAAAATTGCAGCGTTATTATTCGCTAAAGACTCAGCATTAAAATACTGATGATTCTCCGCAACATTTGGCGAAGGGACAAGAATAGAAGGAATGCCTAATGCAAGTAATTCGGCTATTGTAGTTGCACCTGCTCTGGCTAAAAGCAGATCACATGCGGAATAAGCTAAATTCATTTTACTTATAAATGGCAGGATTTTAACGAAATCAGATGCAAGATTTTTATATTTATTGAAGTAACCATTACCTGTCTGCCAAATTAATTGAATACCCTTTTCATTAAATTTTTTAATTGATTCTGCAACGGCTTCATTCATTGATGCGGCGCCAAGGCTTCCGCCGATCACTAATAACGTTTTATTAAAAGGTAAAAGACCAAATTCGTTTAATGCGTCATCTTTTTTAGTCAGTGCCAGGCCTGTTCTAATTGGATTGCCGGTTAACAATAATTTTTTAATATTACGAAAATATTTTTTAGAATCCTCAAAACTAATATGCACTTCTTGAGCGTATTTTTCCAGTAATTTAGTTGTAATCCCGGGATAACTATTTTGTTCAAGTAAAATTATCTTAGCTCCTGTTAATGAAGAACCAATTATAGCTGGACCCGATACATATCCACCCGACCCAATTGCTACTTTAGGTTTAAATTTTACATTAATCAATATTGACTGGATAATTGATATAAACAGCTTTAACGGAAATAATAAATTTTCAAGATTAATTTTCCTGGAAAATCCTTTTATCCAGATTGATTGAAATTTAAACCCAAGCTGAGGTACGATAGCGCCTTCAATCTTAGACTTTGTGCCAATAAAAAGTATCTCTGCTTCCGGGATCATCATTTTAATCTTTTCAGCAACGGCTACAGCAGGAAACAAATGCCCGCCGGTTCCTCCTCCAGCAAATAAAAAACGATATGGAGTCCTTTGCCTTCTCATCAGCTCAAGACCTCGCTTACCGGCTGATTTCCTGCAACAGTTATTGCAGAATTAACATTTATTGTCGGCAGGTTTGACAAAGCAATATTAATAAGAATTCCAACCGAGATGCAAATAAAAATTAAGGAAGTACCTCCATAGCTAATAAAAGGCAAAGGCAGCCCGGTTGTAGGAAAAATACCAGATGCTACAGCCACATTCACAAACGCATAGACAACAATTGAAAAGGAAATACCAAATGCCAAAAGCTGCCCGAATTTATCCTTCGCTTTTTTTGCGATTAAAATCCCGGCGAAGAAGAAAACAAGATAACTTAATAAAACAATTACAGAGCCTATATAGCCAAGTTCTTCTCCTAAAATTGCAAATATAAAATCACCATATGCTTCGGGCAAAAACAAATTGCTCTGAAGGCTTTTTCCCAAACCGACGCCAAAGAAATGCCCGCTGCCCAATCCAAGAAGCGCCTGCCTAACCTGAATGTAAGGTTTAACACCAGGCTGACCACTGTGAACAAAAGTAAATAAACGAGCGCGTGAATGCGTAAATACCAATGCGGCAATTCCGCCTGCAAATGCACAAAATAATGCGGCAGCAAAAATATGCCTAAGCTTTACTCCTCCGACGTATAAAAGCATCAGCGATATAAATGGCAATAATAAGCCATTACTTATATTAGGCTGAATGATCACTAATCCAGATATAATTACTATCCAAAGAAACAAATAGAGAAAACCTTCTTTAAAATATTGAAGCGAATCTTTTTTGCTTTCAAGAAGAAAAGCCAAATGAATAATTAAGATTAACTTTGCTATATCTGCCGGCTGAAAAGAAATAGCTCCTAAACGGATCCACCTTCCCGCGCCTTTAATTTCCGGCGCAACAAATAAAGTAATTATTAAGATTAGTGTTATTAAAAGGATTGCGGGTTTGCTGAATTCTTTATAAACCTCATATGGAATAAAGCTGAACAGGATCATAAATAAGATACCAAAAACTACTTTAAAGAAATGCGAACTAAACAAGTGGAAAAGGCTGTCGAATTTAAATTCGCTGTATGTACTGCTGGCGCTCATAACAATTATAAGCCCGAGAAGCATCAGAACAAACGCATCAAAAAATATAATCAGCGCCAATTTTTTCATTTACAACCCGTTAACTACTTCCTTAAAAACTCTTCCGCGATGTTCATAATCATTGAACATATCAAAACTCGCACACGCTGGAGAAAGAAGAACCACTTCATCCTGCCTTGCCTCTTTGCTTGCCGCAAGCACCGCATCTTCCAAACTACGTTTTATTTCAACTTTTACTAAGGAATGGAAAAAATTAAATATTTTTTCAGCCGATGACCCGATAGCAAAAATTTTAACGACTCTTTCCACAATTAAATCTTTTATCTGGTTGTAATCATTGCCTTTATCTTGCCCGCCAAGAATCAAAAAAATCGGTTCATTAAAACTTCTTAATGCATACCATACGGAATCCACATTTGTAGCTTTTGAATCATTAATAAATTTAACTCCGCCAATTTCTCTAACAAGTTCCAACCTATGCTCTATCGCTTTGAATGACCTTAAAGCTTCAATAATTCTTTCATTATCGGCATCAAAGAGCTTTGCTATTGAAATTACTGCCATTGCATTTGCAAGGTTATGTTCACCCTTTAAATTAACGTCATTAACACTGCATGTAAATATAGTTTTACCATCATTATTAAATATTATCTTATCTCCCGATACAAAACAACCTTTCGACTGTGGACTTAGTAATGAAAAATAGAAATCAGAACTTTCAAATCCTCTCTGATTCTCTGAAAGCTTTACCACCGAATCAATTAAGGTTTTATCATCATGGTTAAGAATAACAAAATCATTCATATCCTGATTTTTATAAATTCTTAATTTTGAGCAAATATAATTTTCAAATTTATAATCATATCTATTAAGATGATCGGGAGTAATATTCAAAACGACCGATACTTTGGGTTTGAATTTATCAATTAAATCAAGCTGAAAACTGGAAACTTCAAGTGAAACGAATTCATTTTTTTTTACTTCGAGAGCTATCTCTGAGAAAGCGACTCCGATATTACCTGCGGTGTAAGATTTAAACCCGGATGCATTTAATATATAATTGCATAATGCGGTAGTTGTAGTCTTTCCGTTACTGCCTGTAATTGCTATAATGTTTCCTTTGCAAAAAGCAGAAGCTAATTCAATTTCACTTATCAGTTTTATTTTCTTTTCACGGGCTTTAACCATTACATCCGCATTTGAAGGAACACCGGGGCTTGCAATCATTAATTCACAATCAAAAACCCTTTCCGAATGTTTTCCGATTTCAAAATCAAGCCCAAATTCCCGCAAAGCTGATATTGAATCTTTCAATTTTTCTTCTTTACCGGAATCACTAACGAAAGGTATCCCGCCAAGTCTCCTGATTAATTTTGCAGCGCCGATTCCGCTTTTTACGGCGCCGATAATAGATATTTTTTTGCCGGATATTTCCATCATCTTACCTTAAATGAAGCCAGACTAATTATAGCCAAAATAATAGCAATAATATAAAATCTCATTACAATTTTTGGCTCAGGCCAGCCCAGCATTTCAAAATGATGATGTACCGGAGCCATTTTAAAAACTCGTCTTCCTACACCGTATTTTTTCTTAGAGTATTTAAAATAAAGTCTTTGAATAATTACAGAAATAGTCTCCATAAAAAATATTCCGCCAAGAATTGGGATAAGCAATTCTTTCTTTATTAGCACCGCAAGAATCCCGAAAGCTCCACCGATTGCAAGCGAACCGGTATCACCCATAAAAACCTGCGCCGGATAAGAGTTAAACCATAAAAATCCTAAAGAAGCTCCAACAAGTGCAGCAACAAATACTGTAAGTTCACCTGAACCAGGCAGATATAATATATTTAAGTAATATGCATAAATTGCATTTCCACTTACGTAACTTATTAATGCAAGCGCAAGCATTACAATAGTAGTAACGCCTATGGCAAGACCATCCAGACCGTCTGTCAAATTTACCGCATTGGATGTTGCTGTAATTATAAAAACAATAGCCGGAATATATAAATATGAAAAATTAAAATTTACATTTTTTAAAAATGGAACCGTTGTTAAAGTATTTACTCCTGCAAATTGCGGTGAATAATAAATTACAGTTCCGACCAAAAGCCCGATTAATATCTGTCCTAAAAGTTTGTAGCGTGCAATTAAACCGTTTGGATATTTTTTTATAACTTTCAGATAGTCGTCTAAAAAGCCAACGCCGCTTAACCACACTGTACCAACAAGAATCAAAATAATATAAGTGCTTTTAATATCCGACCAAAGAAGGACAGGGATTACAACAGAAGTAATTAAAATTAACCCTCCCATAGTAGGAGTGCCTGCTTTAGACCAATGAGATTTAGGTCCATCGATTTTCTTGGCTTCTCCTATTTGTTTTTTCTGAAGAAGCTTAATTAATTTAGGGCCAAGATACAGTGAAAGCATTAGGCCTGTGATAGCCGCAATAGCCGACCTAAAAGTCAAGAACCTGAACAATCTAAATCCCGGAGGACTGTATATCTTGTTTATATAATCAAACAAATAGTAAAGCATTAGACATGAGCCTTAGTTTCAATAATTTTCAAAAATTCTTCCATCTGCATTCCTCTTGATCCCTTAACAAGCACAACATACCCGTGAAATTTAAATGTCTTTAAATATTCTGAACAGTCTTTGCGATTATCAAAATGGATGCTTTCAACTTTTAATTTTTTTAATTCTGAATCCAGATTTTTCATTGAATCCCCGATAGTAACCGTTAAATCAATTTTATTCCTTTTAATTATTCTTCCAAGTTCGGCATGCAGTTTTGCGCTTTCATCTCCAAGCTCCAGCATATCGCCAAGAATGGCAATTCTATTATTATATGCTTTAATCTTTGGCATGATCTCAATAGCATACCTAATCGATTCTGGATTTGCATTATAGGTATCATCAATTAAAACAAATTTCTTAAAAGTTTTTATATTTAATCTTTTATCAATAGGTTTAAATTTAGAGATACCTGTTGTAATCTCTTTTTTATTCAGACCTAACTTTAAGGCAACAGCTGCAGCAGCAAGATAATTTTTAGCGCTTTGTTCACCATATAGATTAAATTGCTGCTGGACTATCAAATCTTTATAACAAATTTCAATAAAAGGCTTGCCTTCTTCATTAAAACTTTTTATTGTACCTTTCACATCAGAAATACTTTCAAAACCAAATGTAACTCTCTTGGAATAATCCAGCATTGTTTTGCTAATCAAAATATCGTCATTATTAATAAATAAAATACCCTTGCGGGCAGCAGTGGTCTTAAACAAAACAATTTTTTCGCTAAGGACCCCCTTCTTATTCTTAAAATATTCAAGATGGGAATTGCCGATATTTGTTATAATTGCGTAATCAGGCTGGGCAATATTTGCAGCATATGCAATCTCACCAAAATGATTAGTACCAAGTTCAAGGATTAAAATATCATATTCATTAGTAGTACTCAACAAGGTTAAAGGAACACCTATATGATTGTTATTATTGCTTGCTGTTTTATTTACTTTATACTTTTCGCTTAAAATGGAAGCAAGCATTTCTTTTGTGGTTGTTTTTCCGGCGCTGCCTGTTATAGCAAGAATTTTCGTATTTAATTTGCTGCGCCAAACTTTTGCAAGGTCACCCAAAGCAGAAGTCGTATCTTTTACGGTAACAACCGGTATCTTATAATTTCTAAACTTATCTGCCTTGTTTTCATCAATTATTATTGCGGCAGCGCCGGCATCTATTGCGTCACCAATAAAATTATGCCCATCGAATTTCTCGCCTTTGATTGCTATAAAAAGAGAATCCTTCTTAATATTTCTTGAATCAATAGAAACAGCAGATACCGGTTTAAAGGAATCGGAGTTATAAACCGCTGCGTCCGGCAGTTCAAACAAATCGTCAATGGTTATTTTTATTTCCTCAATCATAACAAATATTTCTCTGCAATTTCTTTGTCCGAAAAATGATTTCTTTTACCGTTTATTTCCTGATAGTTTTCATGACCCTTTCCAGCAATCAAAATAACAGCATCATCTTCGGAATTTCCTATAGCAAAACGGATTGCATCTTCTCTGTTTTCAATTACTTTGAAATTGTTTTTTTGTATTCCATTTATTATTTCGCTAATAATTTGAGAAGGAGTTTCGAATCTCGGATTATCCGAAGTGATAATAACTTGGCTGCTTAATTCGGTTGCAATTTTTCCCATAAGCGGACGTTTCGTTTTATCTCTGTTTCCGCCGCAGCCAAAGACAGTATAAACAGGCTGATTTTTTTTTGTTAATTTTTTTATTGAAAGGAGAGCTTTCTCCAAACTATCTGCCGTATGAGAATAATCTACAATAGCTTTTTTATTGCCTTTACCGACAACTTCCATCCTGCCAGGAACTTGTTTGCATGCTTTGATTCCTTCAATAGCTTTTTCTTCACTTACTCCTTCCAACACTGATACAGCAAAAGCAGCCGCAGCATTATAGGCATTAAACTCGCCTATTAACTTTGTAAATAGATTATATTCTACCCCGTTATAAAATAAGTTAAATGAAGTGCCGTGTAAATCAAACGTTATATTCTTTATAACAAAATCAGAATTCGTTACTGTACCGTAAGAGAATAATTTTGCAGGGGAATCCTTCATTAAGCCCAAACTGTTTTTATCATCAGCATTAAATACTGCAATTGTTGACGGTGCAAGGGAATTGAACAAAATTTTCTTTGCCCTAAAATAATTTTCAAAATTTTGATGAAAATCCAGGTGATCCGAAGTAATATTTGTAAAAACTCCGCAGCTAAAATTTAATCCATATACCCGGTTCAAAATCAGCGAATGTGATGAGACTTCCATTACCACATAGCCGCATCCTTCATTTGCCATTTCTAAAAGGAGTTCACTCAGATCGTTTGATTCCGGAGTAGTAAGCGATGCTTTAGATTCTCTATCTCCAATATAATTCGCGATGGTTCCCAACAGACCGACTTTCTCACCCGATGTTTCCAAAATACTTTTTATAAAATAAGATGTTGTAGTTTTGCCGTTAGTGCCTGTAATACCAATTAATTTTAATTTGGAAGAAGGATGCTTGAAGAAGGAACCCGAAATCTCTGCCATAGCTATCCGGCTGTCCTTAACCAAAATTTTAGCAGCATTACTATGAATAAAAATTTCATCGGGAGCACTGTAATTCTCTTCAAGGATTACTGCGATTGCACCTTTATTAAGCGCATCAAGTATGAATTTATGACCGTCTGTATTATAACCTTTAACGGCGATAAAAACAGAGTTATTTGTAACCCTGCGCGAGTCATAAAATATGCCGGAAACATCCTTTCTTTGGATTTCACCACTTACCCGAATCGCTTTTACACTATCTAATAGTTGAGTTAATTCCATCAATAAACCACAGCTCCTGCAACAATGGTTTCTTTACAATCTAGAATACAATACAAACCTTTATGTATCGCATCGCCAGCCTGAATGCTTTGTGCAATAACTTTTCCCGACCCGTTAACTTTATATAGTAAACCAAGTTTTGATAAAACTGATATTGCATCACGTACGGAACAATCTCTTAGATCAGGCATCTTATCATTATTTGTATTGAATTCAATTAATTTTGCAGAATTAATTTTTTGAGCGGATGACTGGTTCTGAATATTGTTACTCTTTAAATTATTGTTAAACTGTTCATTCTGCCTTTGTGCTGTTTCGCCCCGATGCTGCTGGTCTTTATAACTGCCGGGGTCAAGTTCTACAATTCGCTCGGCAATATTCTTAAATATCGGGGCGGCAACTGATCCGCCATATCTTCCAATCTGCGGTGAATTTACTAAAACCAGGCATATAATCTTAGGCGCATCCGCAGGAAAGAAACCGACAAACGAGGAATTGTAATTTTGCTTGGAATATTTTTTATCAATTAGTTTTTGAGACGTTCCGGTTTTCCCTCCTACGCTTACAGAATTAAGCTGCGCATTTGACCCCGTACCCTCCGTGACAACACCAACAAGTAAATCCCTCATACGTTTGGAATTCTCTTCCGAAATCACCTGTCTTATCTTAACAGGCGTACTTTGGAATATTAACTGACCATCGCGCTTCACTTCCTTTTCGATTATTTGCGGCTGATAAAGCACACCTCCATTAACTATAGCACAGTATGCCGTTAACAACTGAATTGGTGTGACAGTAATACCATAACCGAAAGAGATAAAAGCTTTGGAAATTTCACTCCATTCCGTTGGCTTTCTAAGGGTTCCTTTTACTTCACCGGGCAAATTTATAGAAGTGACATTACCGAACCCGAAACCTCTCAAATATTTATAAAATGAATCATTATCTATGCGCTGGACTAATTTTGCCATACCAATATTGCTGGACTGTTCCATTACACCTTTAACTGTTAACCATTTACTGTTGTGGGCGTCTGTAATATAAACATTTTTGAATTTATATCTTCCATTTTCGGCATAAATTTGTTCATTCAGATTACATAGGTTTTGATCAAAAAGCGAAGCCATTGTAAAAGTTTTAAATGTTGAACCCGGCTCATAAGTATCTGTTATGGCACAATTCCTTCTTAGAGAATCGCCGTATTTCCAGTATTCATTAGGATCATAATCGGCAGAGTTTGCAAGCGCCAAAACCTGTCCGTTGTTGGGGTCCATTATAATTCCTACTGCCGAAGAACCGCCGTATTTTTGGAATCCATTTCTTAATTCTTCTTCCAAAATAGCCTGGAAAGTTTTATTTATCGTTAAATAAATATTAACGCCAGGAATCGCAGGTTTGGTCTCCTCCTCGGAAACAGTTATCATATCACCAATTGCATCCCTAAGAATTAACATATTCCCGTCTTCACCTGATAATAAATTATCACATGATTTTGCAATACCATCAACGCCCTTATAATGCACATCAACATAACCCAGAAGATGAGATGCCAGGTTTTTATAATAATATACCCGTGTAGGATCTTCACTGCAGAACAAACCGTTTACTTTAAAGTTCTTTAAGGCAAAAGCCTTTTCACTTAATATTTTCTTTTCCAGGCAAATGGTTTTCCCTGAATCCTTCATAAGTTCATAATAATGATTTTCGTCCTCCCCAAAAATCGATGAAAATTTTTCCGCAATTTTCTTTTTATCATTTTTCGTTGCCATTCGTAAGTCTAGATAAAAAGAAATATCATTGCTATTATAAACGAGCAGAACACCGTTTCTGTCATAAATCAGTCCTTTTTCAGCTTTTACTATTTTGGAAGCCATCTGCTGGCGCCTGGCAAAATATTTAAGTTCATCGCTCTTCAGTACCTGCACATTAAACAGCCTTATTACCAATGCAGCAAAAAAGCCGACCATAAAAATAATAACCCAAATAGTCCGGGAACTACTCATACTTATTTTCTATAACCTTGGATATTTCTTCAATCTTTGCTTTACTTACTTCTAATTCCATGGGAGCATCTGTTCTTCTTATCATACCAAGCTCTGTCTCAGCTAAGCCGACTATTGTTTCCTCTGCAGACAGGTCCTGATCCTGTGCTGTTAAATTAGTTCTTGAGTTTTTTATTTCTTTTAATCTTTCTTCCGTCAATACTATTTCTTTTTTAAGCTTTTCACATTCCAACTTAACGCTTACATACGCAAGGATTAATGAAGTAACAATAATAAATACGAATGAACTAAAAAATATTAAAGGCTTAGCGCTCTTTTTCATAATCTTTCAGCAGCCCTTAATTTAGCGCTCCGTGATCTAATATTGTTTTCTATTTCAGACAGAGATGGGACAAAGGGTTTCTTTGTTAATATTTTTAATCTTTTTTCTTTATCGCATTTGCAAACAGGGTAATCCTTCGGACAGACACAATCCAGAGTTTCATATTTAAAAACTTCCTTAACAATTCTATCTTCAAGAGAATGATAAGAAAGGATTACAATTCTTCCTCCTTCACCTAAAAGATCAACTGACTTAGTTAAAAATGATTTAAGTACTTCAAGCTCATCGTTTATGTAAATTCTAAATGCCTGGAAAACCCTGGACAGAGTTTTAATTCTATATTTGAAAGGTGTTATTTCTTCAATTATGCCCGCTAAAGCTGAAGTTGTTTCAATCTTTTTAATTTTCCTTTTTTCAATAATTCTTTTTGCAATCTGCCTGGATTTTTTTTCTTCGCCATATTTATATATAATGTCGGATAATTCTTCTTCCGAAAAAGAATTGACGACATCCGCCGCCGTAATATTTTTTGTTTTGTCCAACCTTAAATCCAATATGGCTTCTTTCCTATAAGTAAATCCCGATGAAATATTATCAAGCTGAAATGAGGAAACGCCAAGATCAGCAAAGATGCCGTTGAAATTTTTAATAGACTCAATCTTTGCAATTATATCTATCTGTGAAAAATTAGTGTTAAATATTTTTATTCTTCTTTCGGCTCTAAATTTTTCTTTAGAAAATTTAAATGCATCAATATCAACATCGGTCGAAATTAATTTTCCACTGTCGCTTAATGAATTCAAAATCGCCTTAGAGTGCCCGCCAAAACCAAGCGTCGCATCAAAGTAAACACCGCTATTATCAGTCATCAAGAATTCCAAAGATTCTTTTAGTAAGACCGGTGCATGATGGTTGTTCATCATGGAACCATTACTTCAGCTGCAATTTGTTCATAAGTTTCCGGAGTCTGAGTAAGATATTCACAATAAATTTCGGGATTCCAAAGTTCAATCTTTTTTAAAGCGCCAAGGATTAATACTTCTTTAACTATTTTTGCATATTGTAAGAGAGGCTGGGGTACCAAAATCCTTGCTTGTGAATCAAGTGTATCTTCAGTTGCATGCTGCAAAATCATCCTAATAAATTTTGCATCATTTGGCTTGAAAGGGTTTAAAGTCAGAAGTTTGGTTTCAAATTGCTGCCATTGATCTAATGGGTAGATATCAATGCAGCTTGCAGTGCCCTGCGTCATAACGAACGTATCGTTTGAATCAGGAGAAACATGTTTTCGTAGCTTGGCAGGTATACTTATTCTGCCTTTTGAATCAACTGAATATGTAAATTGTCCTCGAAACAAACTTTTTCCTGTATTTAGTACATTTTCACCACAATTCCCCACTACTCCCCAAAATAAGGGAAAATAATTCAAAATGTCAAGGAAATTATTACTTTTTTTAGACAAATTTTATAAAAAAGACCATTTTTTATAAAAAATCTGGTTGTATCTTTTTGATAAAATTATAGTTAGAGCAAGTTATTTAAAGTAGGTTATTAAATAAATTTTTATATTCTTGGTGGGGAGCCATCTGCCGGGATCGAACCGGCGACCTGCGCATTACGAATGCGCTGCTCTACCAGCTGAGCTAAGATGGCAGAAAAGGAGAAAATGGTAAATGTAAAAAATATCATTTACCATTTAATCTACAAAAAGAATTGAGTCAGGCTATCTTATTTTTTTCTTATGCCTATTTTTCCGAAGTCTTTTTTTCCTTTTATGAGTAGACATTTTATGTCTTTTACGTTTTCTGCCGCAAGGCATTATTTACCTCCATTTATTTTATTATTGTGTGAACTCAATAGCTCCTGAGCTTTTTTACCAGATTCGGAATTCGGGTCTATCTCAACAGCTTTCTTTAGCCATTCCTGGGATTTTTCCATTTTTCCAGCCGCCAAATTTACAATACCTAAGTCTAAATTGCCAATCTGATGTTTAGGATTGTACTTTAATGCTATTTCCATCTCGTTTATAGCAGTATCATAATTCTGCAAATTATAATAACAAATACCCATATCTATTCTTGCATTAGCATCTTTTGGAACCAAAGATAAATATTGTTTATAATTTATTATAGCTTGTTCAAACATACCGGCATCATTTTTTAACTGAGCCAATTCTAAAATTGAAATTGTATCAAGTGGATTATTTTTTACAACCGATTCAAGATCATTAATCTTTTGAATGCTGCTTAGATCAACACTGGAATTTTGAATTGTACTTGTATTCGTAGTGTTCCTTGGAACAATTATGGAATTAAGTAAGCCTGAAAAAATTAAAATTATTATAGCAATGCCAACTCCAACGGCAATAATAGTCACGGTTCCAGCTTTGTTCAAACTTTTTATTTTAACATTAGCATCACTCTTTAAATCGCCTTTAGTATTTTTAGAATTGCCGGGTTTAATAACGGACTTTGATTTCACATTTAGAGAAACATTTTCCTTCCGATCGGTTGAATTTGCTTCAAACTTCCCCGTTAATATCCCCGTGAATATTATGCCGCAGCCTGAACAAATAATATTTTCTATGTTGTTTTCTTCACCGCAGTTGTCGCAAATTTTTTTTCCAACATATCCGGTTTCCTTTAATGCTTCACCGCTGATCTGATTTGCATTGCTTTTATCATTTCTAACTTTTTCTAATCCAAAACCACATTCCGGACAAAACTTAAATTCTTGAACTAATTTGTAACCACACTTAGGACAAAATTTAAACATTCTTTTTCGATTCTTTCATTCCTACATTTACTAGTTCTTTAAAATCCTTAGAAAACTTAAATGTCGGGACATAGTGCTCCGGAACGAAAACAGATTCACCGGATTTAGGATTTCTTGCCTGCCGTGCATTTTTCTTCTTAACCTTATAACTTCCGAACCCTCTTATTTCTATACCGTTTCCCTCTTTAAGAGCCTCAATAACAGTTTTAAAGAATCCTTCAATTATAGCCTCTGTTTCCAATTTAGTTAGTCCAGTTCCCGCAGCTACTTTATCAACAATATCTGCCTTTGTCATAATATTACCCTATTCATTTTTTTAAAGATTATAATTATAAGCCTCTGGTTTAAACCTTTGTAATTCCAACATTTAAATTATCAAACAATAAAAAGAAAATCAAATATATTGTGGAATTAAAATCACACATTAAATAATTTATATAACCTCTATTTTGAAATTTTTACTTAATTTTTCAGCGTCTCATAATGATATATTTATCTCAAAAAAAATGGGATATCAGCTTATTAATGAAAGAAAATAGTATTTTTTTTATACCGTTAAGTAAAATTCTACCTTAAGACATTTAAGCATTACTTATTAAAATATATCATTAAAAGCTTTAATTTCAACTTATATTAAAGCTTTTATACCTTTCAATTCATTTTATTCAGCATATCCCATATAATTTTTTATTATTTCAGAAGCCAGCTAATTAAAGATGGTATAGAACTTGTTCTCTCAATATAAAAATTATGGAATAAGGACATGGAATTATTACAGATTATTATTTTCTCTATTAAAATATTTGCATTAATCTCTACTTTAATAGTTATCACCTCTTATTTAATCTATAAATTAAAAAATAGAAAAGTGAAAAAAACTTATTCAAATGTTCCAGTGCAGATGCCTTCCATAAAGCCTTATATAGCTGAAAAACCATTTAATCCGGAACAATATGAAAACATTCAAAATTTAAATGAACAAATGATAAATGTACCGGTTAAAAATGAACAAATAATTTATGAACCTATTGAAAGCCCGCAAATGATAAAACCAGCCGATGAAAGCCAACAAATCATTTATGCGCCGATTGAAATGCAACAAATGAACAATTTACCGATTGAAAACCAGCAATATGATAATTTACAATACAAAAACACTCAATATCAAAACATACAATATGGAAATCAGCCTATGGTTGGAAATCAAAGTCATCAGCCGGGCTCATTTGGGCAGAGATTCAAAATATTAAATGAAGATTATAATTCAATGGCTCAAAGAAAATCTATTTTAGAAAGACTTCAGCCGGTTACTATAGCTTCTCAAAATTTTAATGCTCCCAAGCAGTCCCAGGTTTTTAATATGTACGATTATTATTCAAGCAGCAATTTTGAGCCGATGCATAAAATAAAATTGTATTGATTTGTGCGACAAAAGATTTCTATAATTAAATATATTTTCTTCTTTGATATAGACAAAGTACTAATCTTGATAAGATAATACTCTTCGGCTCAGGCAAGAGTAACAGCTATTAAAAGTCAGGTAATGGGTAGAATTAGCTAAAGAAGATTTAAGTGTTGCTACTCTTTCCCTTCTTTAAAGCTCAAATTCTTAACCATTTCATTTACATCGTAAGGCGCGGGATCGCCGCCCAAATATTTGTGAAACCAATCTAAGTGAGCGTCATAATAAAGCGGCATTGATTTTATATTATCCGGCCAGTGCCCGTCATTCTTAAATATAATTAATCTTGAATCAATCCCAAGAGTTTGAAGTGTCGAAAAATATTCAAGACTTTGTGTATAAGGAACTCTGTAATCTTTTTCGCCTGTAATAATTAACGTTGGAGTAGAAAAATCCTTAACATAAGTGGATGGCGACCATTTGGAATATAATTCCGAGTTCCAAGGCTGCCCATTTAAATCCCAATTTGGGAACCACAATTCTTCTGTAGCTCCCCACATAGATGTAAGGTCAAACAACCCCATCATTGAAACAAGGCACTTAAATCTTTTTGTTTTTGCCTGGAACCAGTTCATCATATATCCGCCGTAAGACCAGCCCATAGCGCCCATTCTGTCTTTGTCAACATAAGGAAGCGTTTCAAGCGTGTCCGTTATTTTCATAAGATCATCAAACACAAGCCCTCCCCAATCGGTAGAAATCTCGGAAGTATATTCCTGCCCGTAACCCGTAGAGCCATGCGGATTGGGGAAAGCAACAACATAACCCGATCCGGGATATACTTGCCAGTCACCGCGGAAAGAATCCATCCATTGCCCCTGCGGTCCGCCGTGAACATTTAATATCAAAGGATATTTTTTATTTGGATCAAAATTATGGGGTTTTACAATAAACACTTCAACATTATTTCCGTCTGCACATTTAACCCACATCTTCTCTGCAGGTTTTACATCAACCTCTTCAAGGAATTTTTTGTTAAACTCTGTTAACTGCATAGTCAAATTGTTTGTCAAATTAAGAAGATAAATTTCACCCGGTTTATCTACCGCTTTTGCCAAATAATAGATAAATTTTCCATTGGGCGAAATATCAAATCCCAAGACTGATTTTTGTCCTGTAACTTCGGTTAATTTATTTGAAGCAATATCAATTTTATAAATAGGGGAATACCCTTCCACATCGCCGGTAAAGTATATTGTTTTTGAATCATAGTTCCATACAAAATCAGTAATCCAGTTATTAAAATTTTCAGTTATTATTTTTGTTTCTTTTGTTTTAGTATCAAACAGAGCTATTCTGAATTTATCAGATTCATAATTAGGAATTTTTTGAGTTCTGTATGCAATATATTTCCCATCAGGTGAATATATCGGGCTACCGTCCCATGCTTTGTTTTCGGCAGTAATATTAACCGCAACGCCTCCGGTCAAAGGCACAATCCACAAATCCGCATTTGTTGTTGCTTCAGGGTGGTGTTCATGGTTGGAAACATAACAAAGTTCTTTGCTGTCGGGAGAAAAGTTATAACCTATTCCGCCGCCAAGCATAAAAGTGGGAGATACAAATTTATCCGGAGTTAAATCTTTATAGGTTTTATTTTTAAAATCATAAATAAAAATATGAGTGGATTTTCCCGCTGAGTAATCAGTCCAGTGCCTGAACAGGAGATGATCGGCAACATAAGCCTGGATAGGACCGTTAGAAGCTGCCGAGTCGGTTATTCTATTGCAATTATCATCAGCACCACATTCAGGATACACATCTGTAGAGAAAGCAACAACCTCACCGTTTGGCGAAATTACTGGATTATTTACACCGGTTGAAATATATGTAATTTGCGAAGCGCTGTCTACGTCAAAGCCGTAATAAAACAATTCGGGAATTCCTGTCTTATCAGAGACAAAATAGATACCTTTACTGTTATTAGACCAAACCGGGTTGTAATCATAATTATCTTTACTCGTTATATCTTTTATATCCGCACCATCGGACTTCATTACATATATATCGGTTTTTGTTTTCCCTTTAGAAAGATCAAAGCTGGAAAGAGTAAACGTAATAAGTAATCCATCCGGCGAAACAACCGGCGCACTTATGTTTTTAATTTTATAAAGATCTGCTATAGTAAAAGCTCTCTTCTGGGAAAAAGACGAATGAATAAAAAGCAAAACAGCAGAAACGAGGATAATAAACTTTTTCATGACTTTTACAAATAATAATTACTAAATATTGATGCTCCAATTTGGTACATTTTAAAAACTATTTTGATTATATAATATATATAGTTGCACTAATTTTATTTAATTAATAGCTCGACTTCATCCAAAAGCTGGTTCATTTTCCGGGTAATGGCTATGACCGGCTCGGATGAATTCATATCTACACCGGCTGATTTAAGGATTTCGAAGGGATAATCAGAACTTCCGGCTTTTAAGAAACCTAAATACTTTCTAACAGCTGGATCAGCTTCTTCTTTTATTTTTTTCACTAAAACTTCAGAAGCCGCAAAACCGGTAGCATATTGATAGACATAAAAATTATAATAGAAATGAGGAACTCTTGCCCAAGTGTACTCATCTTCTTCGTCAACAACCAGATCTGGTCCCCAGTATTTTTGATAAATGTCTTTAAACAATTCACATAAAACATCCGGTGTTAAAGCGTATCCCTTCTCTGTTTTTTCATAGACTAATAATTCAAATTCTGCAAATATTGTCTGCCTATAAAAAGTCGCGGTAATGTTACTTAAATATTTTTCAATCAGATTGAGTTTTTCCGCTATTGACGAAGCATTTGTTATTAAATAATCCAGAAGTAAAGATTCATTAAAAGTTGATGCGACTTCCGCAAGAAATATCGAATAATTCGCATATGGAAAAGGCTGGGTTTGCCCGGTGTAATATGAGTGCATATTATGCCCCATTTCATGGGCTAACGTAAACACATCATTCAGTAAACCGGTCCAATTTAATAAAACGTACGGATGGATACCGAATGTAGTACCGGAAGAATACGCGCCACTTCTTTTTGCTTGTGTTTCATAAACATCTATCCATCTGTTTTCAAATGCAGTACGAAGTGCTTTAAGATATTCTTCCCCCATTGGCTCTAAACTTTTATAAACTATTTCTATTGCTTCATCAAAGCTATAATTTCTCTCAGTACCTGTTTGGAATAAAGGCACATACAAGTCATACGAATGAAGCTCCTCAATTTTTAATAATTTTTTCCTTAGCGATGCCCATCTATGCAAGGGCTTTAAATTTTCATTAACAGTTTTAATTAGGTTATCATATACGGAAACAGGTATATTGTTCCTGTCAAGCGCAGCTTCTATTGATGAAACATACTTACGCGCTCTGGCAAAAAATATATGAGTTTTTAAATTCCCGTTAAATAAGACCGAAAATGTATTGGAGAAATCTTTAAATTGTTTATAGTAGCTGGAAAAAACACGCTGCCTGAAGCTGCGATCATGCGAATACATTGCAGAATAATAACGCGCATGAGATATTTCAAATTCCTTTCCGTCTGCATCTCTTATAATCGGGAATTTAATATCTGCATTTGTGAATATGGAAAATGTATTATAGGTTATTTGACTTGTCTCACTTGCCAAAGCTAAAATTTCTTCCTCTTCTTTACTTAGAGTATGTGCTTTGGTTCTAATAATATCTTCTAGATAATGCTTGTAAATTTTTAAATCAATATTCCCTTCAACAGCTTTTATTAATTTATCACCTGGAATAGATAAAATTTCAGGACGGACAAATGAACTTGCCGATAAAACTTTTGAAGCCAAATTTCTAATCCTTTCATCCATTGCCTGATATCTATGCACTTTCATATCACTGTCTTTTGCCAGTGAAGCAAATAGATGAAGTCTGTCGAGTACTATTCCCACCGAATCATCAAATTTTAAGCACTCTAATAATATCTCCGAATTTTGCGAAAGTTTTCCTTCAAATTTTTTATAACGGCAGGTATTTTCTTCGACCCATTTAAAATCTTTTTCCCATATTTCATCGGTTTCATATATATGCGTAAGGTCCCATTTGTATTTCTCTTCTATTTTATCTCTTGTAAGAACTGAACTATTATCCATGTTGGAAAATAATTTATTCGAAATTTTATTTAGTTCCATAGCCCCGCTTTCATATAACAAGTCAAATAACAAATGTTTTTGTTTTAAGTATATAAAATATACTGATTGACAGGAACATTCAAGATTTAAAGTTTAATAAAAGGACGTTTGCACAGGGATATAAATTTTCAAAATAGCTTCCTTTCACTTTATAGAGATTTTTTGAATTCCATAGCTAAAGATGTAAATGAATTTAAATAATAGATTAAATGGAAAGGCTAAGTAATTTCCATTACAGTGCGAGCTGTTAGTGAAAAATTACAAAGTTGACAATAGAAAGTACAAAATTGAGTTAATACTTTGTATTGAACTTAAAATTATTCTTAAATAAAACCTAATCGAAACGATTAAGCACGGCAAATATTATGTTTGTGATTAGAAAAAATGAAAGTTCTATGATTATTTAATCACAGAACTTTTTATATATCGGATGAAATTACAATTATTCTAAATTTATTTTTACTTCTGTTATTTAGCTTTACGCTTATCTTTTTCCATTCTTCTGACCACTATTGCTGTTATTAACTTTCATAGGCGCCTGAGTTGGAGCCGGGTTACGTACTGGAGCTGGAGTAGTAGTTTGTTGTTTATTTACTCCATTTTTCTTATGCCCTGATTTATGTTTACCTGATTTTTTTTGATTTGTGTTATTAGAAACTGTATTGTTCTGTGTTTTAATTTCTTGTGTATTAACCGGGTTATTTGGTTGAATTACAGGTTTTTCCTCCGGCTGCTTTTGCACTGGATTATTTACCGGTCTCCTATCATTAATTTCGGGCGGATTGGATGCGGGTTTTTGTGGATTGACATCCGTAGAAGTCCTAACCGGGTTTGATTGATTTCTAATTGTCACAGGATTAACGGGCGTATTATTCTGCATTTTCACTTTTGTTAATAGATGGTTACCCTTATTTATTTGTTCCCGGGTAGGTTGCACAACATTAATAGTTCTGTTAGAAATGCGTTCAATATCGCTTTTATTCGGTCCCCGCCCGCCGTCATTTGAACGTAATGCGGAACCACCGGGTACAAACGTTTTGTCACGATATTTTCTGGCATTCTGTCCGGCAAAGTTATTTTCGCGAACAACAACCCAAATTTTTCTGGTATACCTGTCATTATAGATTAATGATACGCCAATATTTGGAGGAGGAATCGGGGCCCATCCGATGTAACCGCCCGAATTATACCACATTACTCTTGCCGGCGCCCAATCATAACCGGGTACCCAGAACCATCCGTCATAATCAGTAAACTGCCAATATCCGTAATGATAAACTATCCAGCCGAAAGGTTCATTAGAATCCCACATCCAGCCCTGTTCGGTCCAATCCCACTGACCATCGGAATAGGGTTGCCAATTATCATCAGCGTAAGGTTTCCAAACACTGCCGTAATCAGGAATGTTCACCCACGTACCATAGTTATTCAGATCACTGAAGGTAGGATCGGGATTGTGATCAATTGTGTCGGTGGATGTTGTTTCAGTTGTTATTGCACAACCTGATAATATCAGCCCTGCAAAAAACAATGATATTATAATTAATTTTTTCATAAATCACCCTCAGGTTTTTTTCTTGCGAAAATGTTTAGAATATATATATTTTTACTCAAAACTAAAATTTGCTTCAACCCGTGTTAATAATTAGGGTAACTTTTACTGAACAATTTTCATACCATACAAGGAAAGTTAAATTAAATTGGATTTAACTTCAATTAGCGAGTAATTTTAAATCAATTTTTATTACTAAAATTAAATTCGTATTTCAAGATGTCTAATGAATTAACATATGTAACCTATTTTCTATACTTCAAATTTTAATTATTTTTTAATTTATTTTTTAAAAATATGAGGCTATCTATAATTTCTTCACGCGGAAGATTTCCAAGAATTAGCGCACTATCTTCCTTGTTCAAAAGCCTTTCACAGAATTGAATTCCATCGATTATATATATAGAATCGAATTCGATCAGATCATAAATTAAATCTTCAGCTCTATCAAATTGTCCTGTTAATTCATAATAGAAAACAAGGTTTCTTTCCGTACCCACACTAATAGCCTCATTCTCAAGTATTTCTACTACCTGATTAATTTTTGTAAAATGATCCGGCTCAATAGCGACATTTGATTTTTTTAAACCTTCAATTAAAAAATTAAGAGATCTTTCATATACTTCAGAACTTTGCTCCGTGTCGCCTTGAAGTTTAATTATTTCCGCTTCTTCTTTGAACAGGACGCCAAGTAAATAACAATTGGGGGCAAGCAAAGTCTCCGATACAGCGATCATCTTAATTAATTGCGAGTCGGATAAACTGTTTATAAAATTTCTATCCAAGCCAAATAATTCTTTTGTTACTTTTTCAATTTCGTCCAAGGCTTCATGATAATGCTTACTTTCCTTCATCAACAATAATCTTTCAAGAACTTTTATAAGCGTATCGATAATACGCATTATATAATCTTTAGTCAGCATACAGTTATATTATAATTTATTTGGTTGTATAAATGCAGAAATAATTTAAAAGATGAACTTAAAAATGCACTGCTAAACTTATAACAGCATATTTAAATAACTTGAAATGAAATTATTATTTTTCAGTATGTAAAACAACTTTCACACAGCTTTTTTATAAAAGTATAAAAATAAACCTGGATTGTAACAATGATCATTAAATTTCATTTACACCGCCCTCACTGTAATTTCCTTTCAATAAGCTCAAAAGTCCGAACGTGAATTAACAAATCATAAACTTCAACTCTTTAATAATTGATAGTTTGTTACAGCATAATGGAAGTGTTTATTCCTTCAATATGTTATAATTCTTTTTTATATTTGAGACTTAAATATCAAATCCAGAGTAATGAACAAAAAATACGAAGCGGTAATAGGACTTGAAGTCCATGCACAGTTACTTACGGAATCTAAAGCATTTTGTGGATGTTCAACAAAATTCGGAAATTCACCTAACAGTAATATTTGTCCGATATGTCTCGGTCACCCAGGCGTTTTGCCCGTACTAAATAAAAAAGTAGTTGAGTTTACGGTTTTGATGGGGCTTGCCACTAATTGCAAAATAAATGAGAAATCCACTTTTGCCAGAAAAAATTACTTTTATCCCGATCTTCCCAAAGGGTACCAGATATCCCAGTATGAAGAGCCTATATGCGAAAATGGGTATATAGATATTACTTTCCCGGATGAATCTACTAAGCGAATAGGGTTGACCAGAATTCACATGGAAGAAGATGCTGGTAAGTTGATTCATGATCAATCTTATGTATCACTTGTTGATGTAAACCGGTGCGGTGTTGCATTAATGGAAATTGTAAGTGAACCGGATATGAGAACAGCGCAGGAAGCGTATCTTTATCTAAGCAAGATTAAACAGTTTGTGCAATATCTTAATATATGCGACGGCAATATGGAAGAAGGTTCATTAAGATGCGATGCAAATGTATCTGTAAGATTAAAAGGAGAACAGAGACTCGGGACAAAAGCGGAAATAAAGAATATGAATTCATTCCGCAACGTTGAAAAAGCCATTAACTATGAGATTGAACGGCAAATAGATATTATTGAAGACGGCGGAACAATTATACAGGAAACTCTTCTATGGGATGCCAACCGCAATGAAAGTTATGCCATGAGGAGTAAAGAAGAGGCACATGATTACAGGTATTTTCCCGATCCTGATCTTATGCCAGTTATTGTAAGCGATGAATGGAAATCTGAAATTTCAAACAAAATGCCTGAATTGCCCGAAGTTAGAAAAGAGAGATTAGTAGGCAAATGCAGCCTTCCTGAGTATGATGCTGAAATATTGACACAAACAAAATCCATAGCCGATTATTACGAACAAGTAATTGAAACTACCACTGATTACAAGTCAGCAAGCAATTGGATTATGACCGATGTACTAAAAGTAATTAACGATGAAAAGATAGATATTAAAGATTTTTTTATTCCACCTGAAAATCTCGGTGAATTGATTAATTTAATAAAAGAAGGTACAATAAGCGGGAAAATAGCGAAAGATATATTCCTTCTTATGCTGAAAGAGAACAAAAAGCCCTCTCAAATCGTCATAGAGAAAAATCTGGTGCAAATAACCGATTCATCGGAAATCGAAAAGATTATTGAAAAAATATTTACCAACAATTTCCACCAGGTAAAACAATACATTAATGGTGAGGATAAAGTATTTGGATTCTTTGTCGGACAGATTATGCGAGAAACTAAAGGCAAAGCGAACCCAAAAGTTGTAAATGATCTTTTAAAAAAGAAACTTGAACATTTAAAGAATTAATTAACTTGAGCAAATAATTGTCACTAAAAACAAGTTTAAAAAGATTTTTTGGTGTAAAAACCGAAGAAGAATTAAAAAAAGTTAAGACGCCTAAAGAAAAGACGAAAGAGTTTATTGAATCCTTGTTATTTGCAGGTATTGCAGCATTTTTTATTATTACTTTTATTGTTCAAAATACAAGAATTCCTACAGGGTCCATGGAAGATACAATTCTTGTTGGTGATTTTGTTTTGGTTAATAAGTTTATTTTCGGTTCACAATCTCCAAAATACATTCCGTTTACACAAATTGAAATACCACATTTCAGGCTCCCGACTTTACGCGAGCCCCACAATAAAGACATCGTAGTTTTTGAATTCCCAGGTAACAGAGATCAAATTTTTGCGGATGAACGTGGTGTAAATTATGTAAAAAGATGTATAGGAATTCCTGGTGATACTATCCAAATAATCAGCAGGGTAGTTTATGTTAACCATAAACAATTCTGGATTCCGCCTTATATAAATTATCTTGATACATCTGATCTTCAGATTGACCAGAGAATATTTCCCAAAGGTATGCCATGGAATAAAGACAATTATGGACCTCTTATAGTTCCTAAAAAAGGATATACGATTTCGCTTAATGTAAATAATGTTGGGCAATGGGAAACAACAATAAACCGTGAATATGGGAAGAAAGTTATTGATATTCAGAATGGAGTTGTAACAATTAAAGGTAAAGCGGTTACTTCCTATACTTTTACAAAAAATTACTATTTTATGATGGGTGATAATCGTGATAATAGTGAAGATAGCCGGTTTTGGGGGTTTGTTCCAAGAGATTTGATTGTAGGTGAGGCTTTTATTACATTATTATCATGGGATCGTGATATCCCATTTACTGACTTCTTCCGCTTAATCGGTTCTATTCGCATGGATAGGATTCTTTTACTTTTAAATTAGGATATTGAGGAACGAACTTAATTTTTATTAGGCGCAAATGATCACACTTTTTATTAAACAAAATTATTAAAACTGAACTTTTGAAATGATATACATTAGCAATTTTAATTATGTTAAACAATAGGTTAATGTTGAAGATAATGTGTTTGGATTCTTTGTAAGACAGGAAATGTGAGAGACCAACTGGGAAAGCAAATCCAAAAGTTGTGAATGACCTGTTAAAAGAAAAACTTGAAGATTTAACGAATTAATTAAAAAACTTTTTCCAATTTAAAGCTGGAGTAAAAAATTGTCTTTTAAAACAAGTTTAAGAAGATTTTTCGGGATAAAAACCGAAGAAGAATTAAAAAAGGTTAAAACCCCTAAAGAAAAAACAAGAGAGTTTATTGAATCATTGCTTTTTGCCGGTATTGCAGCATTTTTTATAATTACTTTTATTATTCAAAATACAAGAATCCCTACAGGATCTATGGAAGATACTATTCTTGTTGGCGATTTTGTATTGGTAAATAAATTTATATTCGGAGCAGAATCTCCTAAATATATTCCTTTTACACAAATTGAAATACCACATTTCAGGCTTCCGGCTTTGCGTGAGCCCCGCAGAAAAGATATAGTAGTCTTTGAATTTCCAGGAATGAGAGATCAAATTTTTGCCGATGATCGCGGTGTAAATTATGTAAAAAGATGCATTGGGCTTCCCGGTGATACTATTCAAGTGGTTGATAAAATTGTTTATGTTAATCATAAACAATTTTGGATTCCACCTCACATAAAATATCTTGAATCTTTTGCTCGTCCAAAAGATATGGTTGAGCCAAGAATATTTCCTAAAGGTATGCCCTGGAATGAAGATAACTACGGTCCCCTTATAGTTCCCAGAAAAGGTTACACTGTTCCGCTTGATGTTACTAATATTGATCAGTGGGCAACAACAATAGACCGTGCATACGGAGAAAAAGTAGTTGACGTTCGGAATGGAATTGTAACAATTAAAGATAAGCCAGTAACTTCATATACTTTTGACCAAAATTATTATTTTATGATGGGTGATAATCGTGACGACAGCCTTGACTGCCGTTTTTGGGGTTTTGTTCCGAGAGATTTGGTTGTTGGCGAAGCTTTTATTACATTATTCTCATGGGATCGCAATATTCCGTTTACCGATTTCTTCCGGTTAATCGGTTCAATTCGACCGGAAAGAGTGTTGTTACTATTGAACTAATCTTAACGGAAAAAACTATTTATTAAAGGGCGGGATTAACCCGCCCTTTTTTGCTTACTAAAATTACTAAAACAGCATATGGATATTTTAAATATCAATTACGAAAAATTTACATTGAATAACGGCATGGAAGTAATTCTTTATCGCAATACTGATCTGCCTTTAGTTGCCGGAAATATTTGGTATAGGGTTGGCTCTGCAAATGAAAGAAAAAGCAAGACAGGAATAGCTCATCTTTTTGAACACATGATGTTCCAAGGGTCGCTAAATGTTCCAAAGGAAATGCACTTTAAGTATATACAGGAAGCCGGAGGCAGCCTTAATGGTTCAACAAGCTTTGACAGAACCAATTATTATGAAAAAGTCCCGTCAAATTTTTTAGATTTAATTCTTTGGCTAGAATCAGACCGAATGGGGAATTTTCTTCCTGCTTTAACTCAAGAAAAACTGGATAACCAGAAAAGC
>Ga0181520_10003857_pt1 | contig 25794 bp, 21 predicted proteins | sample PEATcosm2014_Bin_29_FD_132451 | JGI IMG/M metagenome (GOLD analysis project Ga0181520, IMG submission 132451) | Peatland microbial communities from MTU Mesocosm Facility, Houghton, MI, USA - PEATcosm2014_Bin02_30_metaG | ecosystem: Environmental > Terrestrial > Soil > Wetlands > Peat | place...
GCACGGGGGGCAAGGAAGTCCACGACGATGCGCTGCTCTACACCGACGCGAAGGGCGTCGTCTTCGCGCTCGGCGTGCTCGGAGTCCGGGATATGCGCTTCCTGTGGAAGCAGATCGTGGATGTCGCGCGCAAGACCGGCGTGAGCGCCGGCGGCGATACGGCCTGCGGCTTCGCCAACACCGCCATGGTGCTCGCGGAGAAGAAATACATACCGAGAGTCTTCGCGGCCTTCGATCGCGCCGTCTCGATCGTCCGCACCCTCGTGGCCCACGAGGAGGGCGCCATCGGGCCCGACAAGGACTGCGGCTACGAAGGACCCTTCCTGAAGGCCATAACCGGCATACCCATATCGATGGAGGGCAAGACCTCGGCCTGCGCCCACATGAGCCCCGTGGGGAACGTCGCATCGGCGGCCTGCGACCTGTGGAGCAACGAGAGCGTGCAGAACGTCAAGCTGCTCGGCGGGATGGCGCCGACCATCTACCTCGAGCAGCTCGCCTATGACGCCCGGCTCATGAACGAATCCATCCTCCAGAAGAGCGACGCGACCCTCCAGAGGCTTCTCGTCGACTCGGACATAAGGCTCGATCCTCAGGCCCTAATCCTCGCGCCCTCGAGCGTCATCGAGATCTCGAAGGTCATCGTCGGCGCCAGGAGCCACCTCGATGCGGCGATCAAGGCCGGGGCGAAGGCCCTCGACATCATCGAAGCGGCCCACAGGGGAGGGAAGCTCGCCCTGACCGAGCGCGAGGTCGAGTATATCGGCCGGATACGAGGGGAGATCGCCGATATCCCCGCCGACGAGGGCGCCTTCGTCGAGATGATGCTGCCGAACCTCGATACGGAGAAGGTGATACTCAAGGAATATGGTCTTTAATAGGCCTTGAGGAGCGGTCGGAGGGGGTTATACTCTTAGTATGAAAACCCTCTCCGACACGTCCTCCCTCATGGCTCCCGTCCGCGGCATAGTCACCTTCAGGTTCCTCGCCGACGCCGAGCTCCTGGATCTCATCTCCCACTCGGAAGCCCTAGAGCTCGAGGAAGGAGAGGTCATCGTCGAGGAGGGCGAGCTGAGCCCCTACTTCTACGGGATCGCCGAAGGCACCGTCTCGGTGAGCGTGGGCGGAGGCGACGCGAAGGTCTACGTCAACTCGCTCGGCGCCGGCGACGTCTTCGGGGAAGCGGGCATCTTCATGAGAGTGCCCCGGACCGCCACCGTCACGGCCCAGGGGAAGGCGATCATACTGAGAGTCCACCGCACCGAGCTCGCCGGATTCCTGAAGCGCCACGCCGAGGCCGGGAACAAGATTCTCCTGGTCATCATCTTCGGCCTCCTGCGGAAGCTGAAGCTCGCCGACCAGGAGCTCGCCTACGAGCGCAAGTCCGACATGGCCCAGGAGGACGTGGACGCGATGGTCGAGGGCATGTTCGGGAACGGCGGCTAGGCTCCCTTCCCGTCCCATGCCGCCAGGATGGCGTCGATCGCCGCGTCGAGCTCCGCATCGATCTTCTGCCTGGCGGGGTCCTCCATGAACCAGGCGGCAGATTCGCGCATGCCTTCCTGGAAGCTCACCGTCGTCCGGAATTCCGGCACGAGCCGCTTGAGCTTGGAGCAGTCGAAGAGGGCGCTGTAGGTCTTGTCCCCGAGGAAATTGGGGCCCATCTCCGGATCCGCCGCCGCGATGAAATCGGAGGGGATGTGGACGACCCTCGGTTCGGCGCCGATCGCCGCCGCGATGGTCGCGTGAATCGCGTCCCAGGTCAGGGCCTCGTCCCCGGTGATCTGAACGGCCTCGCCGATCGCGGCGGGATTGCCCAGGAGGCCGACGAGGCCGACGGCGAAGTCGCGCGCGTGCGTCAGCGTCCACAGCGACTGGCCGTCGCCGTGCACTATCACGCGCCTTCCGTCGAGCATCCGCCTCGGCACAGTGAAGCCGGCGGAGCCGAAGGGGGTGGGCATCCATTCGGAGGAATAGGTATGCGAGGGCCTGACGACCGTATAGGGGAAGCCGTTCGCGCCGCGCTCCTCCTCCAGCCGCCTCTCGCACTCGATTTTGTCGCGGGAATACTTCCAGAAGGGATTCACGAGAGGCGTCGATTCCGAGATCACGTGGTGCACGGGCGGCTTGCGGTAGGCCGATGCCGAGCTGATGAACATGAACTGGCTCGTCCTGTCGCGGAAGAGCCGTATGTCTTCCTCTACGTGCTCGCGCGTGAAAGCCACGAAATCGACGACGGCGTCGAAGCGCTCGCGCCCGAGGACTCGGCCGGCCGCCGCCTCGTCCCTGACGTCCGCGCGCAGCGACCTTACCCCCCGGGGCGCCTCGCGCCCCTTCCTTCCTCTGTTGAGATGCCAGACTTCCATGCCCTTGGAGATGGCCCGGGCTGTGCAGTCGCCCGACAGGTTCCCCGTTCCCCCGATGAACAAGACTTTCATGCTCCCTCCGCTATCCCGTATCCCGAATCCGCCGCTCCGCACTGCGTCTCGAGGAGCTCTCGGAAGCGAGAGGCGCATGACTCGAGGCGCTCCGGACCTTCCGAGGACGGAGCGTAGACCACCGCGACCACTTCCTTCGCGTCTTCGAATACCTTCGTCGCCATCGCATCCTTGACGGGGTTTCCGCAGGGTTCCCATCCTTCCCCGGAACGCCGGCAGACGACGATGAGATCCTCGAGCTCGATCTCCTGGCCCGAGGGGTTGAATACGTAGGCCTCGCCGGCGGCGCCGAGCCGAAGGAGGAGCTCGCTTCCGGTCTTGGCGGCGTCGAATACGCTCGCGGGATAGCCCCACTCGAGGCTCACGGCGTTGTTCGCGTCGACCGGACCGTTGACCAAGGGGAACTCGCCCTCGAGGGCGACCGCGAGAAGGTACTCGCTGGAGGGTTTGGCGCGGCCTGCCGGCCTGTACCTGCCGTGCCGCAGCATGTCGCGCACGGCCGCCTTGCGCTCGGACGCGAGGAAACCCGCGCCGGCCACGCGAACGCGGTCGAGCAAGGCAGCGAGATAAGGCGGCGCCGATTCGGTCCTCGGGCGGACCGGGAGGCCGCGGGCCCAGATGAGCGCCGCCCGAAGACGGTCCCCGCCCAGGGAGGGATCGAAGAAGAGCGAGAAGGGTCCGGCCCGGCTCATGGCCCCAGCCTATCCCACGAGGCTCCCTCCGCGCTATGGCTCGGGGCCGCGGAGGATCCTCAATAGCGGTTTCGCGTGGCGATAGCCTCGAGCGGCTTCCTCTGCTTGGGCCTGGGGACGTCGGAGCTCTCGGGATGGCCGACGGAAATGACGAGGCCGATCCTCCTCGAGGCCGGTATGCCGAGGAGCCTCTTTATCCTGCCTTCGTCGAACCAGCCCATCATGCAGGTTCCCAATCCGAGCTCCGCCGCCTGGAGGCAGAAATGCTCGGCCGCGATGCCGATGTCGAACAGCGGGTAGTTCCGCCGCTTGACGATCGCGCCGAGGCGGTTCAACGCCGTCGAAGATTCTACGACTATGACGACGAGGACGGGAGCCTGGACCGCGAATCGATTGAAGGCGCTGCCGGGACCGAAGGTGGCCTTCGCGACCATGTCCTTGAGCGGGGGATCGTCGACGATGATGAAGCGCCAGGGCTGTCCGTTGCTGGCCGAAGGGGCCAGGCGGGCCGCCTCGACGCAGAGGTCGATCTGGCCGGGCTCCACCGCCCCCGCGGCGTATTCCCTGACGCTGCGCCTCGACGTTATCAGGCTCATGAATCGCATAGGCACACTCCTAAGCGCCGGCATGGCGCGCTACGATCCTGATCCGGCTCCTGGCCGCCTCGGCTCGCTCGATCGCCTCCTCGGGGGTGCCGCCCAGCGCGGTCAGGTGCCCCATCTTGCGAAAAGGCCGGACTTCCCGCTTGCCGTAGAGGTGGAGGGCCACGCCGGGGACCGAGAGGGCGCCGTCGATCCCGATGTACTCGGCCTCTCCAATTCCTTCCTGCCCGCCGAAGAGATTGACCATCATAGCGGGCCTGAGCAACTCGGGCGAGCCGAGGGGGAGACCGAGGAGGAGGCGCAAGTATTGGTCGAACTGGCTCGAGACGCAGGCATCGATGCTGAAATGCCCCGAATTGTGAGGCCTGGGCGCGACCTCGTTGACCAGCACTTCGCCCGAGCGCGCCAGGAACATCTCGACGCCGAAGACGCCGGCCGAGCCGCTCCGAGGCGAGCCGGCGCGCCGCGATTCCTCGCAGATCGCGATCACGGCGGCGAGGGCGATCCTCTCGGCCTCGTCGCGGCGCGCGGCGCCGATCCGCGCGGGCGCGAGAACCGAATCGCAGAGATTCGCCCTTTCGTCGAATACCATTTCGACGATCGGATAGACTGCCGTCGATCCGTCGGGGGCGAGCGCGATGACGACCGCCAGCTCTTTCTCGATGTCGACCTTTCGCTCCACGAAGGAAGGGCGGTCGATGGCGCGATCGTCGCCGGCCCCCGAGAGGATCGCCACGCCGCGTCCGTCGTAGCCGCCCGTTCGGGCCTTCTGCACGAGGGGGAAGCCGCCTATCGCCTCGGCGGCGGCGGCCAGGGCGACCGGCAGTCCGCCGCGCCGGCTATCGACGAGCGCGAAACGCGCGGTCGGGATGCCGGACGCGCTCAGCAGCTTCTTCTGTAAGTACTTGTCGCGGATCGCCGACAGGACGCCCGCAGCGGGGAGGACCATCTTGCCGCGCCGCTCGAGCTCGCGGAGGGCCTCGACGCTCACGCCCTCGATCTCGTAGGAGATGACGTCGAGATCCTCGGCGAACTCCAGGACTGTCTCGTAGTCGTCCAAGGGGCCTATGTGAGCGGCATCGGCGATCTCCGCCGCCGGAGAGGGGTACTCCGGGCTGAGCACCTCGATATGGGCGAGGTATTTCCGCGATTCCTCTATCGCCATTCGGCCGAGCTGGCCCCCGCCGATTATGCCTATCCTTTGCACGATTTCCTCCGACGAGGGCCTATTCTTCGCTCCCGCCGGCGACGCGTTGGCCGGGCACGGTCTCGAGGTCGGGCAGGAGACTCGGCTGCCGCGACGCCTCCGCAGCCTGGCGCGAGGCGCCCTGCGCCCGGCCGAGCACTTCCGGATTGTGCATGAGATCGCGGGGCTTGGAGCCCTTGGCCGGGCCCACGATGCCCTTCTCCTCCATGAGCTCGACCAGGCGCGAGGCTCGGTTGTAGCCGATCTTCAGCCTGCGCTGGATGTAGGAGGCGCTCGCCCTCCCCTGCTGCAGCACGATCTCGAGGGCCTTCTCGAACAGCGGATCGTCGTCCTCGTCGCCGAAGAGGGAAGGTTCGCCGTCCTCGTCGTCCTCGTCGATGAAGATCTCCTCGTCGATGTACTCCGGCTCGCCGAGCGTCTTCACGAACTCTACGGCCTTCTCGACTTCCTCCTCGGAGACGTAGGCGCCCTGCATGCGGATGGGGAAGGGGTCCCATGCCGTGGCGACGAGCATGTCGCCGCGGCCGAGGAGCTTTTCCGCGCCGACCATGTCGATGATGATGCGGCTGTCGAACTTGCTCGCGACCATGAAGGCGATGCGGCTGGGGATGTTCGCCTTTATGAGGCCGGTTATGACGTCGATGCTCGGCCTCTGGGTCGCCAGCACGAGGTGGATGCCGACGGCGCGGGACATGGCGGCCAGCCGGGCGAGAGTGGATTCGAGCTCCTTGCCGGTAGTGGCCATCAGGTCCGCGAACTCGTCTATGATCACGACGATATAGGGAAGGCGCTCGGCCGCGAAGCCCTTGTCCCTGATCTTGCGGTTGAAGCTCTTCACGTCTCGCACTCCGGCGTGGTCGAGGAGGCTGTAGCGGCGCTCCATCTCGCAGATGCAGTACTGCAGCGCCTGAAAGGCGCGCTTGGGCTCGGTGATCACCGGCGTGAGCAGATGGGGAATATCGTTGTAGAGCTTGAGCTCGACTATCTTGGGGTCGATGAGGAGAAGCTTCACCTCATGAGGCGAGCGCCTGTACAGGATCGAGAGGATGATCGAGTTCACGCAGACCGATTTGCCGGACCCGGTGGCGCCGGCTATGAGGAGGTGGGGCGTCTGGGTGAGGTCGATGAACTGCGCTTCGCCCGTGATGTCCTTGCCGAGGATTATCGGTATGTCCATCTTGGCGGTCTTGAACGACTCGTTCTCGACGATCTCGCGCAGCGAGACGATGGAGCGCCTCTCGTTGGGAACCTCGATTCCCACGGCGTGCTTGCCCGGTATGGGCGCGACGATGCGGACGCTCGAGGCAGCGAGCCTGAGGGCGATATTGTCCCCGAGATTCGTGATCTTGGACAGCTTGACGCCGGGCGCGGGCAGAATCTCGAACATCGTAATCACGGGTCCCTTTCGAATCCCGGTAACTTCGGCCTCGATGTTGAATTCGGCGAGCGTCTCGCGCAGGATCTCCGCCGAGCGCTTGGTCTTCTCGTCGACGATCCAGTACTCGCCGTCCGGGTACGCGGTGAGGATGCCTTCCGAAGGCACGACGTAAGGCTTGTCCTTCCGGCGCGCCGCCTGGAGGGACTGGACGCGCTTGAGCGCGGCCTCCGGCGACGCATCGGTCCCGTCTTCGCGGCCCAGGCCATGAGCGTGCGAGGGAGGCACGGAGATGAACTCGATGTCCCGCTCGCCCTCCAGCCCCACGAAGGTCTCCTCGCGAGGCGGTCCCGAGCCGCGCTGGTCCTTGACTTCGAGCTCCTCGGCCTCTTCGGCCGCGACGGGAAGCTCGGCGAGCTCGGGCGAGGCGGGATCCGCCTCTAAGGCATGAAGCGAGGGGACCGGCGGGAGCTCGGGAACGCGGAACTCGAAGGCCTTGTCCTTCCCTTCCCCCGTCGAGACGGTATTCGTTCGGCGCTCCGCCTCGCCGGACGCGGGAGCCGGGACCCGAGGCGGGGGCGGGGGCGGAAGGAGACCGAGGGTCCGCTGCGCAGGCCGGCCCTTCGATGCGGCGGAAAGGGCCGCGATCAACCGCGATGCGTAGACGATGAAGGCCGAGAGGGCGAGCGCGAGGGCGATTCCCGCCAGGGTCAGGGCCGGAAGTCCCGCCGCGGCCAAGTACGGGTGCGCCGACAGGAAGGGCTCGGGCTCGGCGCCGATCCTGGCGATCCCCAGGATCGGCAGGAAGGGCAGGACGGAAGCGGCGAGGGCTGCGATCGCGCCCGGCCGCCATCCGGGCAGGAAGGCGAGGATCGCCGCTCCCGCGAACCAGAGCGGCACGAAGAGAGAGGCCCAGGAGAAAGCCCCGATAAGGAAGGAGCCGGGGCCCGTGAGGAAGGGAAGCGCCGCGGGATCGATGCCGGCAGCGACGAGCGCGGCGATACAGAAGGCCGAGACCGCGGCCAGGGTCGAGCCGAGAAGCATATTCGGTACGGAGGCGCTCGGCTCGTTGGACATCAACATGGGACTCCCTGCTCAGTCAGTACAATATCGGCAGTCTCCGCCTTCGCAGTTTAGCACGAATGGGCCTATGCCTCTTTCCATATATCGAAATAATATATACATTATTGCTTCGCGCGAACTGGGGAATGCGCCCCGGAAGGATGTTCAATGGTCATCGAGAAAGATCGCGTCGTAACCATAGACTACAAGCTCCATGATGCGGCGGGCAAGGTGTTGGATGCCTCCGATGTCTCCGAGCCGCTCATTTACCTGCACGGCAACGAAAACATCATCGCCGGCCTCGAGAAGCACCTTCTCGGCAAGAAGGCGGGCGACGAAGTCGAGTGCGTGGTCCCCGCGAAGGAAGGCTACGGGGAGCGGGACGAGGCTCTGGTGTTCAAGGTTTCCAAATCCGAGTTCGGCGAAGGATCGCCCATCGAGCTCGGCATGCAGTTCGAAGCCCATGGCGAGGACGGCGCCCAGATCGTCACGGTAATGGGCATCGAGGGCGACGAGGTCACGATCGACGCGAATCATCCATTCGCCGGCGAGGAGCTCCACTTCTCGGTAAAGGTCGTGGACGTGCGCGAAGCCACCGCGGAGGAGATCGAGCACGGTCACATCCACGGCGGTTGCGACTGCGAAGAGGATTGCGACGACGGGCACGGCTGCGGCCACGGCGGCTGCGGCTGCTCGGATTGAGGATTCGTCGCGGGCGACGCCCATGCGCCTGAGGCCCATGGATATCTTCGTCGCGCTGGCGGCGGCGGGCGTCATCGCCTTCGCGGCAGTTTCGGCCTACGGTCCCGAAAGCGGCCCGGTCACCGCGGTCCTGAAAGGCAGGGACGGCGAATGGGTCTATCCGCTTTCGACCGACAGGGAAGTCCGGGTAGCCGGCCCTCTCGGCGACACCGTCGTCGAGATTCGCGGCAAGGCGGTGCGCATCGTAGCGTCTCCCTGCCCGAACAAGACCTGCATCGCGGCGGGCGCCATCGACAGGCCGGGCCAATGGCTGGCCTGCCTCCCTAACCAGGTCTTCGTCAGCGTCGAGGGCAGGAGGTCCGATGGCGGCATCGATGCCTCCGCGTACTGACGCGAGGCAAAAGACATACGCGGATATCACCGCCCTCTTGGGGGCATTCTGCTTCTTCCTCTCGGCCCTCGAGTACATGGTGCCCAAGCCTCTCCCCTTCATGCGGCTCGGCATAGCCAATCTCCCGATACTGCTCGCCGCCGACTTGCTCCCATTGACCTGGTACCTCGCCCTGGCTCTCGTGAAAGTCTTCGGAATGAGCGTGATCTCCGGTTCCCTGTTCTCCTACGTCGCGCTTTTCTCGCTCGCGGGCACCCTGACCGCGGCCCTCGCCATGTGGCTCGCCCGAAGGATATTCGGACGCCTGATATCAGCCGTGGGAGTGTCCATCCTGGGCGCAGTGCTGTCGAACGCCGTCCAGATGGGCATCGCGAGCCTCGTCGTATTCGGCGACGCCGTCCGTCTCATCGCGCCGCCCTTCCTCGCCGCGGGGCTCGCGACCGGCGCCCTCCTCGGCGTCTTCGCCGAGCTGTTCGCCGGTAGATCGACCTGGTACGCGCGCGCAATGGACGAGACCCATGGCTGAGTCGAAGAGGGACCTGCGGCGCGATCGATGGGCGTCCCTGTTCCCGCCGCGGATACTCGCCGCCGCCGGGGCGGCCGTCTCGGCGGCCTACCTGTTCGAGCGCTCGCTGGCCGTCCGCGCCCTGATGTTCCTCCTCATCGTAGGCGCGGCCTGGCTCTCGGGTAAGAGACTGTCCCCGCTGGCGACGATCGTGGTCTTTGCCGGCATCGTGGCAGCGAATCTGCTGGTTCCCGTAGGCCGGGTGCTGGCAGTCCTGGGTCCCTTCAAGCTGACCGAGACGGCGCTCCTCGATGGGATAGGGAAGGCCCTCGTCTTCGAGGGTCTCGTGTACGCTTCGAAGGCCGCCATACTGCCCGGCCTCAGGCTGCCGGGGCGATTCGGGGCGCTGGTGGCCTCGGCCTTCGTCTACTACGAACGGATCGTCGAGTACAAAGGCGCGATACGCCCGGCGACATTGATAGAGGACGCGGACAGGCTCATGCTGAAGGTCTGGGAAGAGCCGGTAAGGGCATCCCCTCCCGAGGGGCGGAGAGCCCCGAGACCGGTCGCCTATGCGGCCCTGGCCGCGATCGTTCTCGCCGCATTCGCCTCGCTATTGATAAAGCCGTGACGCGCGCTCTACTCGGATGCCACTACATTGACGAGCTTGTCCTTCACGACGACCACTTTCAGCACTCGCTTGCCGCGGATCCATTCCTCCACCTTCGGCAAAGCCATGGCCCTCGCCTTCAACTCCGCCTCGGGAGTTCCGGCGGGCACTTCGAAGCGCTCCCGTATCCTGCCGTTTACCTGAGCTACGATCTCCTTCGTCTCGTCGGCGCAAAGGGCTTCGTCGAAAGCGGGCCAGGCTTCGCGCGAGAGGCCATGGGCGTGGCCCGCCCGCTCCCAAAGCTCCTCGGCGAGATGGGGGGCGTAGGGCGCCAGAAGGAGGACGAGGGGCTCCCATAAAGAGCGGGCGAGGGTTTCGGGCCTGCCCAGCTCATTGACATAGATCATCATCGCGGAGATCGCGGTATTGAAATTCAGAGTCGCCGTATCGCCGCTCACCTTCTTTATGGCGCGATGGAGCGATTTCAGGGAGTCCCGGTCCGGCTCGACGTCGACCAGCGCGCGCTCGGAAAGCGCCCATACCTTCTCCAGGAACCTGCTCACGCCTATGAGGCCCGCGGTAGCCCAGGGCTTGGACACCTCGAGGGGACCCATGAACATCTCGTACACGCGCATCGAATCGGCGCCGAAGTCACGGATGATGTCGTCCGGATTGATCACGTTTCCGCGGCTCTTGGACATTTTCTGGTTGTCCTCGCCGAGAATCATGCCCTGGTTTATGAGCCGAGCGAAGGGCTCCTTGGTGGTGACGGCGCCGATGTCGTAGAGGACCTTGTGCCAGAAGCGCGAGTACAGCAGATGAAGCACGGCATGCTCGGCGCCTCCGACGTACAGGTCGACCGGCATCCAATACTCGCTCGCGCCTTTGGAAGCGAAGGCGCTCGCATTCCCGGGATCGAGGAAGCGCAGGTAGTACCAGCACGAGCCCGCCCACTGCGGCATCGTGTTGGTCTCGCGCTTCGCCGGCCCTCCGCACACGGGGCACGTGGTGTTCACCCACTCCGGGATGTTGGCGAGGGGCGACTCGCCCGTGCCCGAGGGCGAGTAGCTCTTGACTTCCGGCAGGAGGAGGGGCAGCTGGGACTCGGGTACGGGGACGATGCCGCATTTCTCGCAATGCACGAGTGGGATGGGCTCGCCCCAATACCTTTGCCGCGAGAAGACCCAGTCACGGAGCTTGTAGTTCACCGCCTTGCCGCCGATGCCCTCGCGCTCCATCTTCTCGACGATGAGGCGCTTGGCCTCGTCGGTCGTCATCCCGCTGAATTCGCCCGAGTTGACCGAGTAGCCGTCCTCGATGTCGCATGTCGCGGGCTCCTTCGTGAAGTCCGCTCCCGATTCGTATTGCTCCCTGGACGCGACGACCTGGACGACCGGAAGCCCGAACTTCCTCGCGAATTCCCAGTCGCGGTCGTCGTGGGCGGGAACGGCCATGATGGCGCCGGTCCCGTACGATATGAGGACGTAGTCGGAAATCCAGATGGGCACGCGGCCACCGTCGAGCGGATTGATCGCGTACGCGCCGGTGAAAACGCCGGACTTCTCCTTGGCCAGGTCGGTGCGCTCGAGGTCGCTCTTCCTGGCGGCCGCCTCGACGTAGGCGTCGACGCCGGCGCGCTGGGCCGGCGAGGTGACCTTGGCGACCAGGGGATGCTCCGGCGAGAGCACCATGTAGGTGACGCCGAACAGCGTGTCCGCGCGAGTCGTGAAGATTTCCAATTTCTCGTCGCTACCCTCGATGCCGAAGCGCACGGTCGCCCCCTCGGAGCGGCCTATCCAGTTGCGCTGCATGAGCTTGACCGCCTCCGGCCAGTCGAGGGGACCCAGGTCCTCGAGGAGGCGGTCCGCGTAGGCGGTGATCCTGAGCACCCACTGCCGTATCCGCCTGCGCACGACCTTGGTGCCGCATCTGTCGCAGGCGCCGTCGTTCACCTCTTCGTTCGCGAGGCCCGTCTTGCAGGACGGGCACCAGTTGATGGGCATGTCGGCTTCGTAGGCGAGGCCCCGCTCGAAGAGCTTGAGGAAGATCCACTGAGTCCACTTGTAGTAATCGGGCTCGCAGGTCGAAATCTCCCGATCCCAATCGTAGGAGAAGCCGAGGGACTTGATCTGCTCCCGGAAGCGCTTCACGTTCGCCATCGTGGAGACGGCCGGATGGGTACCGGTTTGGATGGCATAGTTCTCCGCGGGGAGGCCGAAGGCGTCGAAGCCCATGGGATGGAGGACGTTGAATCCCTTCATCCTCAGGTATCTGCAGTAGATGTCGGTCGCGGTATAGCCCTCGGGGTGGCCGACGTGAAGGCCGGCGCCGGAAGGATAGGGGAACATATCGAGAACGTAGCGCCTTTTCTCCTTGGGGTAGGCCGGATCCTCGACCGCCCGGAAGGTCTTGCCGGCCTCCCATCGCGCCTGCCATTTTCTTTCTATTTCCCCGAACGGATACTTGGCCATGAGCTCGCTCCCTTTGGACGCTAGTCGCGACGATTGAGAGATAGTAATGGAGAGAAGGGCCGAGGATCAATAACGGCTCCGTCGCGGGCGGCGGGGAGTCAGGGTCCGGAGGCGCGGATGGCGAGATACCTGTCGGGCACCGGCTGCAGCGCGCTTTGAAGGTAGCCCGAGCCGAGGACGTAGACGTCCTGCCGCAGGAGGACTCGATTGGCGGATTTTACCCCGGTATCCGGATCGACGTCGTAGGCGGCGAGCCATGCGGCGCCGGGAGAGCGCGCGTCGAGCGCGGCCAGCAGGTCCTCGAGCCCGTCCTTGCGGGCCGCGCCCGTGACCACCCGTAGAGCGAACTCGCCGAGGCCCTCGACGCTCGCTTCCGCGTAGTCTGCGTCCCACTCCCCGAATCGCCCCCGCCCGCCCAGGGCCGCCAGCGCCCGCTCGAGGAGCCTTCGCTCCTTCCCCGCGTCGCCCCCGGCGGGACCGAGGTCGAGGCCGAGAACGGCAGCGTAGGCGGCGCGAGTCGCCCGGCCCGCCACGTCGACGACGATGCCGCCGCCTGCGATGGCCCCGGCTATGACGGGCGCCGCCAGCTCCGCATCGGAGCAATACAGCGAGGCGTCCGGGCCGTACTCGCGAAGCCACGCTCCCGTCATCGCGCGCGCGTAGCCGGCCGCGTCCGCGCCCGGGGGCGCGGTCATCGCCGCGTACCTGAGCCCCAGGTCCGCGGAGGCCGCCGACATGATGGCCCGCTCGCGCGCCGAGGCCGGATCCGCGTACTCTCCCTGCGAGTAGGCCGCGACGAGGGCCTTGGCTCCCATCTTCTTGGCCGCCCAGGGAATCAGATAGGCGCGATAGACGCGATCGAGGTCGACTACGAGATCGGCCGAGGCTTCGAGGGCGAGGACGTCCTCGCGAGAGCCGCCCGAGACGCCGAGGAGTCCGGGCTTCGACCGCTTGGCGCGCCGGATACCTTCGGCGCTTCCCGGCAGGGCGGGATCGACGACAATGGCCGCGACACGGGAGTCGCTCGCGGCCTCGGCGATGAAGGAGGCTACGGCGGCCTCGGGGTTCCCGCCCGACATCGCGGTGTCGGGAAGGACCGCATGCGACAGCTCGCCCTTCGAGCCTCCCGCCGATCTCGCGTTAACGACGGCTTCGGCGCCCCGGAACTCGTCCGGCGCGAAGGCTGCGGAAGGCGTGACGACGACGACGCGGGGTCGCGGCGCTCCCGCGCCTCGGGGCGCGGAGCAGGAAGCGCAGATCGCGGCCAGGATCAGGGCCGATGTCGCGACGGCCGAATTCCGCGCTCTCATTACGGCCTCTAATCGAGTATGCAGGCCGAGAGGTGCTTCGCGCCCAAGTCCTTCAAGGGCGGCCGCGAGAGCGAGCATGCCGGCATGGCATAGGGGCAGCGAGGGTGGAAATGGCAGCCGGAGGGCGGGTCGATGGCGCTCGGTATCTCGCCCGTAGGCAGGTCCTTGGGCTTTCGCGCCGCGGGATCGGGGATAGGCACGGCGGCGAGGAGGGCCTTCGTGTAGGGGTGATGCGGGTGGGCGAAGAGCTCGTCGCGCGTGCCCAGCTCGACGATCCTCCCGAGGTACATGATGGCCACTCTGTCGCAGAGGTACTTGGCGGTGGCGAGGTCGTGAGTGATGAAGAGATAGGTGAGCCCCATCTCCTCCTTGAGCTGGCGCATGAGCTGGAGGATGAGGGCGCGGACCGAGACGTCGGCCATCGCTATAGGCTCATCGGCCACGATGAAGTCGGGCCTCGTCACGAGCGCCCGCGCGATCACGACGCGCTGGCTTTGCCCGCCCGAGAGCTGATGCGGGTACTTGCGGTAAAGGTATTCGGCGGGCGACAGGCCGACCTTCTCCATCATGCCGATGACGGCGGCCTTCCGCATCGCCTTGTCGCGCATTCCGTGTATCGCGAGCGGGTGCCCGATCGCCTCGCCCACGCTCATCCGGGGCGAAAGCGAGCTCACGGGGTCCTGGAAGATCATCTGGACTTTCGCCCTGAGGGCCTCGAGCTCGCGCTTCGGATATTCGGTAATATCCCTGCCGCGATATTCGATCCTGCCCGAGCTCGGCTCCACGAGGCGGATGAGGAGGCGTCCGGTCGTAGATTTGCCCGAGCCCGACTCGCCGGCAAGGCCGAGCACCTCGCCTTCCTCGATGGAGATATCGACGTCGTCGACCGCGTGCACGAATTTCCGCTTCTTCCCCAAGAACGCGCCTTTGACCGGAAAATCCTTGACGAGATGCTCCGCCTCGATCAGGGTAGGCATTTCACGGGTTCCTTTCGTACAGCCAGCACGCGGCCCTGGGCCCGCCGTAGCTGGCGAGAGTCGGAGTCTTGATCCTGCAGACGTCCATGGCCTCGGGGCAGCGGGGCGCGAAGGGGCAGCCCTCGGGCGTGTCCACGAGGTCGGGGGGACTTCCGGGCATCGCGAGAAGCTCCTTCTGGTCGAGGAGGATATTGGGCACGCATGCCATGAGGCCGCGGGTATACGGGTGGAGCGGCCTCGAGAAGATGTCTTCGACCGAGGCCAGCTCGACGATTCGCCCGCCGTACATCACCGCGATCCTGTCGGCCATCTCGGCGACGAGGCCCAGGTTATGCGATATCAAAAGGACCGTCAGGTCGTACTGGCGCTTGAGCTTGATGAGAAGCTCGGTGAAGCCTGCCTCGACGATCACGTCGAGGGCGGTCGTCGGCTCGTCGGCGAGGAGGATATCGGGATGCAGGATGAGGGCGAGGCCGATCATGATCCTCTGGCGCATCCCCCCCGAGAGCTGGTACGGGTACTCCGAGAGCCTGCGAGCCTCGATACCCAGGTCGGCGAGTATCGCCTCGGCCCTCGCGACGCTGTCCTTCCTCCGGACTTCCGGCTCATGGACTCGGATCGCCTCGATGAAGTGATCCTTCACGGTGACCAGAGGGTCGAGCGACGTAAGGGGGTTCTGGAAGATCATCGCGATGTTCCTGCCCCGAAGGTCGAGCAGCGCCTTTTCGCTCATCGAGAGGATGTCGAGGCCCTTATACAGGATGCTGCCCGAAAGTATCCTTCCCGGCGGCTTCATGAGCTTCAGCATCGATAGACCGAGGGTGGATTTCCCGCATCCAGACTCGCCGACGATGCCGAGCACCTCGCCCTTGCGGACCGAAAGCGAGACGTTCTCTACGGCGCGCACGGTGCCGATCGAAATGGGGTAGGCGATCGAAAGATCCTTTATCTCCAGGATGGGATCGCCCGAGTCGTATGCCATCATCAATACTCCTGGAGCCTCGGATTGAGGATCTCGGAGAGCCCCTCCCCGAGCATCGTGAAGCCTAGGGCGAGCATCATGATCATCATCCCCGGGTAGGTGATCATCCACCAGACGCCGGAAGGAAGGAATTTCTTGCCCATGGAAAGGTCCATGCCCCAGTCCGGGATGCCCGCCGGGAGCCCGAGACCGATATAGGACAGGGCCGCCTCGGTCATGATGGCGTCGGCGATATTGAGCGAGAACACGACCACGACCGTCGCGATGACGTTCGGGAAGATGTACTTGGCGAGTATGACGCCGCGCTTGGCGCCTATGGACCGCGCCGCCTCGACGTAGAGCTCCTCCTTTATCGAGAGGGTCTGACCGCGCACCAGGCGGAAATAAGTAGGGATATAGACGACCGACACCGCCAGCGTGATGTTGATCACGCCCGGACCAAGCATCGCCGCGAAGGCGATCGCGAGTATGAGCCCCGGGAAGGAATAGACCGAGTCCATGACCAGTGAAAGCACCTTGTCGAGCCAGTTTCCGGCAAAGCCCGAAATGAGGCCGAGGGGAATGCCGATAAAAGCCGACAGCAGGGCGGCCGCTATCGCCACTCCGAGGATCGTCCGCGCCCCGTAAACGACCCGAGCTCCGATGTCGCGGCCCAGGTTGTCGATCCCCATGACATGCCCGGCGCTCGGCTTGGCCAGCTGCGGTCCCGCGTTCTGGTCCAAGGGGCTGTAGACGGTAAAGACTCCGGGGAAAACGGTCATGAAGACGATGAAGCCGATCACGAGGATCCCGGCCACTAGGATCCACCACTCGATCCTGTACCTTCTGGCCGCCGCGGAGAAGCGGCCGAAGAGCTTGGCCAGACCTGCCGCCGGCGAGAACCTGGCTGCCTCGAGACGAACGTCGCGCTGCGCTTTGTCCATCGGCGTCCTCCTAGAGCCTGACCCGCGGATCGATAACCGCGTAGACGATGTCGACGAGGAGCGAGACCAAGCTCACGATGAAGGCGTAGACCACGATTATTCCCTGGACGGTCGGGTAGTCTCGAAGCTCGATGCGCTCCAGGAGCAGGCGGCCCATGCCCGGCCACGAGAAAGTGGTCTCGGTCAGGATGGCGTTGGCGAGGAGGGTGCTGAACTGGAGCCCCAGCATGGTGATGATGGGATGAGCGCGTTCTTGAGCGCGTGCCTGTAGACGACGTCGCGCTCCGGAACTCCGCGCGCCCTGCTGGCCAGGACGAAGTCCGATTTGAGGACGTCCAGCATGTTCGCGCGCGTGAGCCTGACGAATACGCCCGAGAGGACGATGCCGAGGGTCACGGCGGGAAGCACGAGGTGGTAGAGCACGTCGCCGAGGGCCAGGAATTTCCCGGAGAACAGAGTGTCGAGGATATAGAACCCGGTCTTATCGAACTCTCCGGAGATCACGCGGCTCCCGACGCGTCCGGAGATGGGAAAGAGGTTGAGGAAGACTCCGAAGATCATCTGGAGCATGAGGCCCATCCAGAAGACGGGGATGCAGTATACGACGTTCGCATACAGGCGAATCCCGAAATCGTGGCCGCTCCTTCGCCGGCGGGCGGCTCGCACGCCGAGCGGGACGCCGATGCTCAGGCAGATGAGGAGGCCGCAGACGGTGAGCTCTATCGTGGCGGGGAGCTTGTCGAGGATGGGCTTCGATACCCGCTCTTCCAGGATCATCGACTTGCCGAAGTCGAAGCGGGCGAGCTGGCCGAGGTAATCCAGGTATTGAAGGCCTATCGGCTTGTCCAGCCCCAGCTCTTTCTTCTTTTCCTGGATGACCTTCTCGGGGGCGTGGCCTCCGAGCATCGCCGATACGGGATCGCCGGGCATGACACGCAGGACGACGAAGACCAGTGTCAAGAGGACGAAGAGCATCGGGATCATCAGTAGGAGCCGCGCAACGAGATACTTGAGGATGCGTCTCATCAGTGCCTTCTGCCGGGAGCTTGAGGCGGATCAGTAAAGAAGAGGAGCCGTTCGAGCCAATCGAACGGCTCCTCCCCGCTTACCTGGCGTCTCGCCCGATCACTTCTTGAACATCAACGAGTCGTACCGGAAGATCAGCGGGGCGCCGATCTTGACCCCGGTCACGTTCTTCTGCGTGAGGACGTAGAGGTTCCCCTGGAAGATGGGGGCGCAAGGCACTTCATCGGTCCACCACTTCTGGACCTGCTCGAAGAGCTGCTGGCGGACTTTCGGGTCGGGCGTATTCTCTTCCTTGAGGAAGAGCGCGTCCCAATCCTTGTTCGAGAAGAAGATGCCCTCGCCGGCAGAGGCATCGGTCTGGGCGAAAGCGGCGGTGTAGTCGTCCGGGTCGACGTAATCGGGGTACCAGCCGAGGAAATAGGCGGGCATCTGCTTCTTGTTGAACTGCTGCTTATAGGTTGCCCACTCCGCGCTTTTGATCGTGACCTTGACGAGGGGGGTCTTCTCGAGCTGGGACTTCGCGACCTCGGCCAGGTTGACCTCGGTATCGCCGTAGTGGCTCGGGGTATACCAGAGATCGAACTCGAAGGGCTTGTCCTTGCTGTAGCCGGCGGCCGCGAGGAGCTTCTCGGCCATCGCCACGTTGCCGTCCCCGATGGCGGTCTTGAAATCCTCGTTGTGGTAAAGCATACCCTTGGGGATGAGGGAGTAGAGAGGCTCGTTCTGGCCGAGGTAGACTTTTTGGTTGATCTCGGGCCTGTCGATCAGGGCCGTGATCGCCTTTCGCAGGTTCTTATCCTTGAACACGCTCTCGGAAGTCTCGAAGCACAGGAAACGGATGAAAGGACCCGGCAGCTTGTTCGTGACGATCTTCGGGTTCTTGGCCAAGTCCGCGATGTCGGAGGGATTCAGGGATTTATAAACGAGGTCGACGTCGCCCTTCTCGAGCGCGAGCCGCATAGTCGTCGCGTCGGCGAAGTAGCGGATGATGATCTTCTTGATCTTGGGAGGAGTACCGTAGTAGGCGGGATTGGCCTCGAAGATGACCTCCTCGTCGCGCTTGAAGGAAGTGATCTTATAGGGCCCGAGCCCCACGAGCTGGCCGCCCTTGAGCTCGGTCGGATCGCTGATGATCTTGTCGACGGGGTAGACGCCCGGGCTCAGCGGGAAATAGGGCGGGTTGCCGGCGATGACCGAGGGGAAGAAGGAAGTGGGGCCGTTGAGTGTGAACTTGACCGTAAGCGGATCCATCACGGTGACCGACTTGACGAACTGGGTGACGAGCCAGGAAGGGTCGCCCTTGAGGGCCACGACGCGGTCGATGGTCCACTTCACCGCGTCGGCGGTAAAGGGAGTGCCGTCGGTGAACTTGAGGCCCTTGCGCAGCTTGAAGACGTACTCGTCTCCGGTCTTGTTGACCGTGTAGCTCTCGGCGAGGCCCGGGACGATCTCCGAGGTGCCCTGCTTGTAGGTGAGCAGGCTCTCGTCGATGTTATCGAAGAGTTCCCAGGTGTGGAAATCGTAGGCGCTCGCCGGATCCATCTGGGTGACCTTGTCCGTGGTTCCGTAGACCAGAGTGTCCTGCGCCCATGACGCGCCGCTTACAAGGACGAGCGTCGCGACGAGGATCGATACCGTTAATCGTTTCATGTCGCCTCCATGGAAACAACGGGAATAATTGAAGCATTATTTAGGAATGCGGGCGCGCTGTCAATCCTCCGCGGGTATCCCATTCGAAAACGGCGGGGATCCACTACGGAGCGGGCTTTGCAGGCAGAGCGGCTGCGGTTATTATTGCTGTGCTCGGAATGAAGGAGGAATGCCTATGAGGCTCGACATAAGACGCTTCTTGGACGAATTCTTCCTCTATTCCAGCCAATTCTTCGTCTTCTTCATCCTGATGCTCCTCATCACGCCCGCGTCGGACACGCTCAGACCTACCTCGATAGTCATCGTGACCTTCTTCCTCATCGTTCAGATACTCCTTCTCGTCGGGCAGGGGCACAAGCCGATATTGAGAATCCTGTTCTCCTTCATCACTCCGGCGGCCTATACCATCGTACGCCTCCTCACCGGGACGTTCATATCCCTCGACATGGCCAACAGCTTCATCTGGGGCGCGGCCCTCTACGTCGGGTTCTTTCAGGCGATCGCCCTCTCGGGCAGGGGAACGTGGTTTAAGCGCGCCGCCGAGACTCTCCTCGCCGCGGGCGTCGTGCTCGTCTTCATCTTTTTCTATTTTTACCTCGATCTCCGCCTGTCGCTCTCGAGGCGCCTTGTCGCGGGCGCGATCGGCCAGGCCCAGTACGACAGGGCCCTTGGCCTGGCCAGCTTCGGCCCCTCCTTCCTGAAATTCCTCGAGACCCCGCAGAATCTTTTCCTCATCTTCGGAGTCACGACATTCGGAATGATGCTGCTCGCCAGCAAGGTGAACGCCTTGGGCCTGAGGTCGCGTATAGCGGGACTCTTCGGCACGGCGCGCGTCGACGAGAAGGTCGGCGAGCCGGCCGCGGCGGCCGGTCAAGCTACGACCGTCACCGTCATCTCCTCGGACATCAGGGACTTCACGGGGCTGGCCGAGCGGCTCAGCCCGGAGCGCTCGGTCGCCATACTCAACCGCTACTATTCGGTATGGGCGGTCGCGGCCGATCGGCACGGCGGCCGGATAGCCGGCACTACAGGCGACTCCGTCCTGGTGGTCTTCGGCCTATTGGGCGAGAAGGATGCCGCCGAACGAGCACTGGCCTGCGCCCGTGATTTCATCGCGGAGCTGCCCGGGCTCCGGGACGATCTCGAGTCGGCTTCGCTGCCCGCGCCCTCCGATGTCAGCATCGGCCTGCACTCGGGCGCCATCGTCGCAGGCGATCTCGGCGTTCAGGGCTCCAGGAGGCTCGGGGTCTTCGGCGAGGCGGTCTCGGTGGCGGCCCGGCTGGATTCGCTCTGCAGGGAGTTGAAGCAAGACCTCCTGCTTTCTCAATCCGTATTCCGCCAGCTCGAGCTCGAAAGCCAGGCCCGCCTCGTCAGGATCGGAGAGGTGCTCCTTCGCAACAGTACGCAGCCGGTGCCCGTCTACGGTACCAAGTAGAAAGTATGGCTTCCCCATCGCATTTTCTGGCCTAACTCGATTTCCTACCTTATAATACCCGTACATTCCCATTGGTTGAGAAGGATTTCGCCCATGAAGCGTTCAGCACCGTCCGTCAGTCTCTTGCGCTTGCTTTTCCCAGCGATTTGCCTGGTCCTTCTCGTCTCGGGCTTTCTCCTTTTCGACGAAAAGTCCAAGCCGGAAACGTATCCGATGCTGGCCCTCGGCCTCGGATTCCTGCTCGCCGTAATCGCGTGGATCGCGTACGCAAAGAACCTCGCCGGCCCGGCCCGAGCGCTGCTAGACTCCCAGGCCCGCATCAGGGACGGCCTCGAGACCTTGTCGTCGAACCTCGCCAAGCTGTCTACGGGCAACCTCGCCGCGAAAGCGCCCCTGAGCCCGTCCGAGGCGCCGGTCGCGGCGAAGGGCGAACTGGAGGCCATGGCTAGAGTATCGGCGAGCGCGGCGGTGCTGCTCCGCGAAAGCATCGAGGCCTTCAACGGCATCACCAACGATCCGTGCTTGCGGCTCTGCTATATCGGGTCCGACAGCTATGCTGAGGGGCGGACCATCGGCGAAGTCCTCGGCCGGATCCTCGGCGGCAGGGGACGCGTCGCCTTCATCGTCAGCGACATTCGTTCCGTGAACCACATCCTCAGGCGCAAGGGGGCTTTGAGCGTCATCGCGGAAAGGTTTTCGGGCATCGAGGTTGTCGAGACGATCGAGACTTTCGAGGACGGCGAGAAGACCTACGGCGCGGCCATCGACCTCCTGAAAAGGTATCGCGACCTCGGGGCGATCTACGTTACGGAAGGCTCCACGCCGTCGTATGCGGCGAAGGCCATAGTGGAAGCGGGAAGGACGGATAAGACCTTCGTGGTGACCCACGACCTCACGGACGACACCATGGAGTTCGTCCTGAGAGGCGTCATCGCCGCGACCGTCTCCCAGGATCCCTTCGCGCAGGGGCACGACTCGGTCGTCCGCCTCTTCAACCATCTGGCGACGGGGTGGACCCCTCAGCTTCCCCGCTTCCTCACGACCCTCCAGGAAGTGCGCAAGGACAACTATCAGCGCTATTGGAGCCGCGACAATTCCTTGGATGCAGGAGACCGCGATCGCCTGGCCAAGGTCGACATAGGCCCGGATCGAGGCGGCACGGCGATCGGCGCGAAGCGGATCGCGATCGTGTGCATGAAGAGCGAGGGTTTCTGGAAGAAAGTCTACGAAGGCGCGGTCGAGGCGAAGCGCGAGCTGGAAGCCTACGGCGCCCGGGCGGAATGGGTGGTACCCCCGGACGCGCATGAGAGCGGCCTTACCGATGCATCCACTTACGCTCCCATCATCGAGCGGCTCATAAGCGAAAAGTGGGACGGGATCGCGATACCGATATTCGACCGCAACATGATCCCGGTGCTCAACAAGGCCGTCCGCGCCGGTCTCACGGTCGTCACCTATAATTCCGAGCCCACGAGCCTGCGGGAGATGGTCGCGGCCGTCTCGGCGCATGCCGGCTCTCTCCTGGCGCTGAGCCAGGAGCTAGCCGCCTCGGCCCAGCAGTCGGGGCAATCCACCGCCAGCATCGCGACGACGATAGGGAAGATAACCTCGAGCCTTAGCGCCCAAGTCGCCGAGACGGGCAGGACCAAGGAAGAGATACTGACCCTTACCGGCAACATCAGGCGCGTAAACGAGACTGCGGGCGAGAGCTCGAGGACCGCCCGACGGGTCGCCGAGGCCTCCATGAGGAGCTCCGCCGCGATCGGCGTGATGCAGGAGTCGGTCAAGTCGCTGGAGGAGGCCGCCGCCGTCTCCGAGTCGACGATACGCTCCCTCAAGGAAGATACCGAGAGGATCGGGACGATCGTAGCCTCGATAGAGGAGATAGCGAACCAGACGAACGTGCTCGCCATCAACGCCTCGATACAGGCGGCCCGCGCCGGCGAGCAGGGAAAGGGCTTCGCGGTGATCGCCGCCGAGATCAGGAAGCTCGCTGAGCAGTCCAACCTATCCGCGGGCGAGATCAAGAAGGTCATCAGCGAGCTGAGGAAGCGGGTTCAGGCGGCGGAGACGGCCACCACCCGCGGCCTCGCCGAGGCTCGGGAGAACGCCGAGAATGCGGAGCTGTCGAGGAAGAGCCTGCATGAGATAAGCCTCCTCGCGGGCGAGAACGAGAAAAGCATGGAAGTGATCTTCGGCGCCGTGGAGGAGATGCTCTCGTTTTCCCGCAGGATCGAGGAAACGGTCCGTTCTCTCAACGACATGAACGAGCGAAGCGACGAGGCGGCCGCGGAGATCGAGACGTCCACAAAGGAAGTTTCGACCCAGGCCGCGGAAGTCGCCAATTCGGCGCGTTCCCTATCCGATATGGCCAAGGCACAGCAAGTCCTCCTGACCCAATTCCGCTTCACGGAGGACGACTGACGGCGCGAGGACGCTCAGCCCTTTGCGACCTCGAAACGCTTGACCGTCCTCTTGGTGGTCTCGGCGAGGCGCTCGCGGAGGACGGTCACCTTGGAGATCTTCTGGTAAGGCAGGAGCTTCTGGTTGACCTCGTCGACGATCCCCCGGAGCCTCGCCTCGGCGGCTTTCCAATCCAGGGCTGCGGCCCCTTCGTCTCCGGCCTTGAACCTGTCCGCGTTGGGGAAGAGCATGGCCTCGATGCCCTCGCTCTTGGTCTCCTCGTCCTCGATGTAGCCGCAGACGAGAACCTGCTCCACCTCGTCGAATAGCTGGAATCGGTTCTCGATCTCCTCGGGGTAGACGTTCTTGCCTCCTTCCGTGACGATCAGATTCTTGGCCCTGCCCTCGAGATAGACGTAGTCCCGGCCGTCGACGTGGCCGAGGTCCCCCGTCTTCAGCCATCCGTCGGCGCTGAGGACCTCGGCGGTCTCGGCGGGCATCTTATAGTAGCCCGCCATGACCATCGGCCCGCGCACGGCGATCTCTCCCACCCCTTTGGCATCCGGCTCGAGGATTTTCATCTCCACACGGGGGATGAGCTTGCCTACGCTCGTAATGACAAAGGCATCGGTCGGGTTCAATGTGAGGATAGGCGATGTCTCGGTGAGACCGTAGCCCTGGACAAAGTCGATCCCGAGCTCGTTGTAGCGCCTGAATACGCTCGGCGCCAGGGGCCCCCCGCCCGAGATGCATATCCGGATGCTCGCGAGGCTCGCCTTGTCGAGCACGGCGCGGAAGATCGTCTTGCCGGGATTCCTGCCGGTGAGCCTCTTGACCATGAACGAGATTCCCATGAGGGCATGGATCAGGCCGAAGACGATCGGCCCCTTCTCCCTCACGCCCTTGATGATCCCGGCGAGGATCTTGTTGAAGAGAAGGGGCACGCCGAGGAACATCGTGACCCTTGCTTCCTTAAGGTCCTTGAGCACCTGCTTGATTACCATGCGCTTGGCGAAAACGATTTCGGCGCCGGTGGAAACGGCCTCGATGAAGACGGCGAGCATCGTATAGGCGTGATGTATCGGCAGGAGGGCGTAGAATACGTCGGTATGGTACACGGGCAGGTTTGCCTGGGCGAGGTAGCAGTCCGAAACGAAGTTGCGGTGGCTGAGCATCACGCCCTTCGGCGTGCCCATGGTCCCGCTCGTGAAGAGGATCGCCGCGATATCGCTCTCCGCGGGGCTCTCGAAGGCGGGCGCATCCGGCGCATCAAGGTCGAGGACGTACCCCGGCCTGCCAGCCGCGAGGGAGAAGACTGCCTTGAGCGCGGGGCATGCCTTTTTGAGCTCGGCTTCCTTTTCCTCATCGGCGAAGAGCACCGAGACGTCCCCGGCGGCGACGAGATTGGCCAGCTCGTGTACGGCCAGCTGGTAATCCAGGGGAACCACCACGGCGCCCGCCGTGAGGACGGAAAAATAGGCGACCGCCCATTCCGGGCTGTTCTTGCCGGTGATCGCGACCTTGTCGCCGCGACCGATTCCCAGCGAGCGCAGCCTGCGCGCGGCTCCTTCAATCTTGGCCAGCGCCTCGCGGTAGCTGAGGCTCCTCCGCTCGGGCTCGAAGACGGTAAAGCAGGCGCGGTCGGGAAACCTGCGGGAACTCAGGACGAAAAGCTCCGGAAGGGTGGGCCATTCGCCGTTAAAGGCTGCCCCGCGGTAATCGTCGAGGAATGTCCATGGGTCTTCGCGCGCGTTCTTCATCCTGGCCTCCGACGGTATAATGCTAGCCAGATAATCCCTGATACCGCAATAGCTCAAAGACGATATTCGGATAGACAGGGATGCGCGAGGATGGTTGCGGTAACCTATGCCGAACGAGGCTGTTATTATCGATATGACGAACTCGCGCGACGCGGAGGGACCGAGGAAAGACGAAGCGCGGAAGGCCAAGCGCGTCCTCCTCATCGTGATGGCGGGGGCCCTTTGCCTCGGAGCCGCCTTCCTCGCGGCGACGATGCTCCTCGCCTCGTGCTCCGCATCGGTTTCCTCGGCCATCAGGGCGGACGGAGGGGCCAGTATTTCCATCGAGGCCGAGGTGCCCGCTCCCCTCGCCACCAAATTCCGAAGGCTCGTCGCGGCCGGCTCGGGCGCGCCGAAGACCGGTCCCTTCTTCGACGCCGACGCGATACGCAGGTCAATAGCCGCACGACCTAGCCTCAGCCTCGTCGAGCTTGGACAACCCAGCCCGGATTCCATCCGCGCGGTACTGTCCGCACGCAATCTCGAGGAGCTGGCGGCGTCTCCCGATATCAGAGATTCGGGCCTGGTTTCGGTATCCAAAGGCGCGGGCTGGACCGAGTGCCGCTTTCGATTGGAGCGAGGGAAGGCGAAGGCGATCGCTTCTTTTTTCCCCGGCATAGACCCTTATCTGATGGAAGCCCTTTCTCCGCCCGCGCTCGAAGAGGACCCCGTCACGGCCGCAGAGTACGAAACGATGCTAAAAAGCGTCCTCGGGGAAAAGGCGATGCCGGCTATGGAAGCAGCGGGGATTAGCCTGAGTATCACTGTTCCCGGCGCAGTATTGAGCTCCGGCGGCGGCATCCTCACGGGCTCTACGCTCGTAAGGAAAATTTCCATCCTCGACGCGCTTTCCCTGGAGAAGCCCATCGAATTCTGGATTCGCTGGAAGGACGAGCGATGATTAAGCCGCCGGAGTCAGCGACTCCGGCGGCTACGACCCGACGCCTATTTTTAATTCCACGAAGGTTCGTCATTTTTACCTACGCGTTTTTACATCCGCCTTTTTACCTAGAAATATTTTTAAATCAGCATGATTAACTGCCTTTATTAACGCAAACTGCATGCCAAAAACAGTAAAGCTTTATCATTTATGATTTCGCGTAAAATACCTATGTAAGGGTTCCTGAAAAACCCTCTTTTGCTGATCAGGCAACAAAATCCAGCCTGATTGTACGTAAAAACAAACACTGAAACAGTTCCCAAGCACTCCCCCACAAGACCGCCAAAAGAGACC
>Ga0181520_10003858_pt1 | contig 25790 bp, 23 predicted proteins | sample PEATcosm2014_Bin_29_FD_132451 | JGI IMG/M metagenome (GOLD analysis project Ga0181520, IMG submission 132451) | Peatland microbial communities from MTU Mesocosm Facility, Houghton, MI, USA - PEATcosm2014_Bin02_30_metaG | ecosystem: Environmental > Terrestrial > Soil > Wetlands > Peat | place...
CTGGCGGCACGCGGGGAGGTGGCTGAGCGGCCGAAAGCGCCCGCCTGCTAAGCGGGTGAGGGGTGTTAAGCTCCTCCGAGGGTTCGAATCCCTCCCTTCCCGCCACCGCGATGCCGCCACCGCGCACTGGGGCACCGACTACACGTACCTGGGGTGAGGGTCGGCCCGGCCGGGACCGGCGCCGGGCTGTTCAGGCGGCGGCGAGGGCGAACGCCGCGTCGCGGTTGGGCAGGCTCTCCATCCGCACCACCTTCTCGGCCCGGAAGGTGAACACCAGCGCGCGGGGAGCGCCCCGTGCCAGCAGCGGAGCCTCGGCCGGATCGGAGACGAGCGGGCAATCCGGGCCCTCGACGCTGATGGCGACCCGATCGCCGAACTCCTCGGCCTCGATCCGGGTGATCCGGGGCGGACGCGAGCGAAGGCGCCCGAGGTTCTCGAGCACCTGGGTGCGGTCCCCACACCGCAGCTCAGGCAGGAGACCCTGCCAGACCACGTTCTCGTCGAGGATGCCGGCCAGGGCCTCGCTGCTGCCGGACCGGAACAAGCCGGTCCACGCCTCGACGAGCAGAGCCAGGTTGTCGCCGATTTCGCTCATGGTCCTTCCTCCGGGTGGGCTGCCGGTGAGGAGACCGTAGCAGGAGAGGTCGCCGGGGGGCCCGGCCGATCAGCGTGACCGGGCCTGCAAGACCGGCCGCGTCAGAGCACCTTGGAGAGGAAGTCCTTGGTGCGTTGCTGCTGCGGGTTGCCGATCACCTCGCGCGGGCTGCCCGCCTCGACGATCGCCCCGCTGTCCATGAAGACCAGGGAGTCTCCGACCTCGCGGGCAAAACCCATCTCGTGGGTGACCACGATCATGGTCATCCCCTCGTGGGCGAGATCGCGCATGACGTTGAGCACGTCGCCGACCAGCTCCGGGTCCAGCGCCGAGGTCGGCTCGTCGAAGAGCATCAGCTTGGGCTGCATGGCCAGCGCCCGGGCGATCGCCACCCGCTGCTGCTGCCCGCCGGAGAGCTGACGGGGGTGGGCGTCGAGCTTGTCCCCCAGGCCGACCCGGTCGAGCAGCGCCCGGCCCCGCTCCGACGCCACTGCCATGGTCTCCCTCTTGACCCGGGTTGGCGCTTCGACGACGTTCTCCAGGGCGGTCATGTGGGGGAAGAGGTTGAAGCTCTGGAACACCATGCCGATCTCGGAGCGCTTGCGGCAGACCTCGCGGTCGGGCAGCTCGTGGAGGCGGCCGCCGCGCTCCCGGTAGCCGACCAGCTCGCCGTCCACCCACAGCCGTCCGGCGTCGATCTTCTCCAGGTGGTTGATGCAGCGGAGAAACGTGCTCTTGCCCGAACCGGAGGGCCCGATGATGCACATCACCTCGCGGGGCGCGACCTCGAGGTCGATACCGCGGAGCACCTCGTTGCGACCGAAGTTCTTGTGCACCGACTCGGCGCGGACCATGGGGGTCGCCATCAGCGCCTCCATCCGCGTCGGCTGCCGGCAACGTTGGCCAGCAGCTCGCTGGGTGTGGCCTGTCGGTCGTGGAATTGGAAGAGCATGCGGCGGAGCCGCTGCATCGGCGTGGGGGGCAGCCCGCGCACCGATCCCTGGGCGTAGTGCCGCTCGATGTAGAACTGGAAGACGGTGAGCACCGAGGACATGACCAGGTACCACACGCTCGCGACGATCAGCAGCTCGACGATGCGGTAGTTGAAGAGGGAGATCTGCGACTGGGTGAAGTACAGCTCATGGAGTGTGACGATGGAGGCCAGCGAGGTCGTCTTGAGCATCGAGATGGTCTCGTTGCCGGTGGGCGGGACGATCACCCGCATGGCCTGGGGAAGGACGATGCGGCGCATCACCAGGGAGCGCCTCATCCCCAGGGCGTGGGCTGCCTCCGTCTGGCCCTGGTCCACCGAGATGATGCCGGCCCGGACGATCTCGGCCATGTAGGCGGCCTCGTTGAGTCCGAGACCGAGGATCGCCGCGACCAGTGGGGTGATGAGCGCATTGGTGGATGCGGTCCACGCGATGTGGGTGAAGGGGATGCCGATCGATAGGTAGGGCAGGATGTAGGCGATGCTCCACCAGAAGAAGAGCTGGACCAGCACCGGGGTGCCCCGGAAGAACCAGATGTACAGCCAGCTCACCCAGGACATCACCCGGTTGGCGGAGAGCCGCATCACCGCCAGCAGGGCTCCCAGGCTCACCCCGACGATCATGGCGATGGCGGTCAGGTAGAGGGTGACCAGGCAGCTCTGCAGGATGCGGCTGTCGAAGAGCCACTGGCCGACCACTGACCAGTGCAGGTCGGGCGCGGTGATGAAGGTGTCGACGACGCCCGCCAGGATGAGCACCACCACGATGGCGGCCACCCACCGCCAGGGATGGTGCAGCGGGACGGCCCGGATCGCCTCCGGGCGCTGCCGCGCCGGCCCGGGAGGGACGGGTGGGTCCGCGGTGAACTCGGTCACGCGAAGCTCACCCTAGGCAGGCACACGGCTCGTCCTCCCGGTGCGAGCCCGGCTCACACGCCGGGTGGGAGGCCTGCGACCTCAGTACGAGGGCACACAGGTCGAGCCGACCGCGTTGTTGTCGTTGACGTTGACGGCCGACGCGGTGACCCCGCCGTCCGAGACCCCAGCGTTGCTCAGGATCTTCCCGTAGTAGCCGTTGTTGATCAGGTAGGTGATTGCGTCCCCGATGGCCTTGTCGAAGCCCAGGCTCTTGGCAACGGCGACCCCGTACGGGTAGATGCTGCAGGGCTGGCCGCTGATGCGCAGCTGGGTGGGCTCCAGCTTGACCTGGTAGTCGGCGACCGGTTGGTCGGCCCAGCCGAAGTCGGCGCGTCCGCTGATCAGAGCTGAGTTGGCCTCGGTCTGGGTGTCGAAGCTCTCCACGTTGATGTCCTGGAGCCCTGCCGCGGTGCAGTGGTCGGTGTCGCCCGAGATCGCGCCGCCGCCCGGGTTCTGGCCCATGTAGCCGTAGGCGTCCGACTCCTCGACGGTTCCCGACTCGACCGCCACGGAGTGGCCGCACATCTGGGAGGCCGCGGTGATCGTCGGTCCCCCCACCTTGGCCAGCCAGGACTCGCCGGCCTGGTAGTAGGTGATGAAGTCGATACCCGAGGACTCGCGATCCGCGGTCGGCGTGAAGCTCGAGAAGCTCATCACGTACTTGGGATTCTTGGCCAGCAGCGCCGGGATGATGTCGTCGAAGGTGACGTCCTGGATGCTGCACGACACCCCCATCACCGAGCAGACATCCTGGGCCAGCTCGAGGTCCCATCCGACCAGCTGCCCGCTGGCGTTCGTGTACTCGTTCGGTGCGTACGACGCATCGGTGGCGATCACGAACGGCTCCATCTTCTTGACCGCCGCCGGGATCTCGTTGGCGATGCTCGATTGGGTGGCGGGCTGGGGGCTCGTCAGGATCGGGCTGGTGCTCCCGCAGGCGCTCATCACGATCACGGGAAGGGCGAGGGCGGCGAAGGCGGCGCGCCGGGCGCGGTTGAGGTGGGCGGGTCGGAGGAGAGCGTGCATTTGGTCGGGCATTGTGCGCCGGTGACATGCCAGGTGTCCATGTGCTTTGTGCACAAGGACCAAGGCCCCTACGCCTCCCGGGACGCCGCAGCCTCGGCCAGCGCCTGACCCGCGACCTGAAGCGCCTGCCGCTCCACGCTGAAACAGATGCGGAAATGGTCCGGTACCCCGAAGGCCACCCCCGGCACCACCACTGCCCGGCGCTCCGCCAGCTCGGCGGTGAAGGCCATGGTGTCCGCCCAGGGGCTGCGCACCCAGAGGTACAGGCCGCCCTGACATTCCGTGGCCTCGAGGCCGGCGGCCGCCACGGCGTTGGCGATGATGTCGCGGCGCTCCCGGTAGGGGGTCGCGTTGGCCTCCCAGCTGGGCAGCTCCAGCAGCGCGAGCTGGGCCGTCGCCGGGGCGTTGACGTAGCCGAGGGCTCGCTGGCAGAGGGCCAGCCCCGCCTCGCTTTCGGCGCCGGTCAGCGAGGGGTGCAGGGCCAGATAGCCGATCCGCTCGCCAGCCACCCCGAGGTCCTTGGAGAAGGAGCGGCAGAGCACGCTGTGCTCGTAGTGGTGGAAGGGCTCGGCCCGGCGGTGGGGCGGGTAGATGAGCCGCCGGTAGACCTCGTCCACGACGAGGAGCACCGGACGGCCGCCGCGCCGCCGGTGCGCGTCGAGGAGCGACGCCAGGTCGCGGAGCTCGTCCGCGGTGGCGACGTGCCCGCTCGGGTTGCAGGGAGTGTTGAGGATCAGGGCGCCGGTCGCCTCAGTGAGCGCGGCGGCGATCGCCTCCAGGTCGAGCGCGCCGTCATTCGTCGAGCGCGCCACCCGCAGGTGGTGGCCGCAGACCTCGCTGTAGAGGCGAAACTCGGAGAAGTAGGGGGCGATCACCACCACCTCGCTGCCCACCTCCACGAAGGCCCGGAGCGCCATCGAGATCGCACCCGCCGCTCCCACCGTCATCGCCACCGACTGGGCGGTCACCCCGGCGACATCGACGTCCTCGGCGACCCGCTCGCGCAGCTCGGGGTAGCCGAGGTTGGGCATGTAGCCGAACCGCCGTGGGCGGACCACCGCGGCCGCCCGCTGGAAGGCCTGGCGCACCGTCTCGGGCGCCTCCAGGGGCTGGCCGAGGGAGAGGTCGGCGACCGCGTCCGCGCCGTAACGCTCCCGCAGCCGCTGCGCCGTCGCCGCGCCGGCACGCACCCAGCCCCCGGCCTCGATCTCCCCGCGGACCCACCCGGTGACGGCGCCGTCGCCGGACCCCGCGCTCACGCCGGCCGGCCCTCGCCGCGAACCCCCCGCGAGCTCGCTCCGGTCTCCGATCTCACCGCTTGACGCCCGGCGCCCGCGTGCCCCCGTCATGCCAGGAGAAGGGGTAGGCGGTGTCGACCACCTGGCGGGCGACCTGGGTGCGGTGGAGGGGGCGGAAGGTCTCGATCATCACCGCCAGCTCGTCGGTCTCGGCGGGGCGATCCTGCGACGCCTCGAGCGCCCCCGGCTGCGGCCCGTGGGGCAGGCCGCTGACATGGTGGGTGAGGGAGCCCTGCTGCACGCCCCGGCGGGACGCGTAGTTGCCCTCCACGTAGTAGAGGACCGAGTCGCAATCGAGGTTGGAATGGTGATAGGGGAGGAGCACCGCCTCGGGGTCCCAGCCGAGCTTGCGGGGCACGAACGAGCAGATCACGCAGTTGGCGGCCTGGAACGTCTGGTGGGCCGCAGCCGGCAGGTGGAACCGCCCCGCGCGCGCCTCGAAGTCGTGGATGTTGAAGGCGACCGGGTAGACGGTGCCATCCCACCCCACCACGTCGAAGGGATGGTGGTCGAGCGAGTAGCAGGACATGTGGCCCGCCCTCTTGAGCCAGAGCTGGGAGGGGCCCTCGCCCTGCTCCAGCGCCTCGGGGGCGCGGAAATCACGCTCGCTGTACGGAGCGAACTCGGTGAGCTGACCGTTGGCGGCCCGGTAGCGGTCCGGGGCGTCGACGGCTCCGGCGACCTCCATGACCAGGACCCGGGTGGTCTCCAGATGGTCGAATTCGACGCGGTACACCGTCCCCCGAGGGATCAGCAGGTAGTCGTGGTGGTCGAAGCCGAGACTCCCGAACTGGGTGTGGAGCGTCCCCGACCCGCTGTGGACGAAGAGCAGGTCGTCGGCCGAGCCGTCGACGAGGAAGGCCTTCTGCTGCCGCTGCGGGATGAGCAGTCCGATCCGGATGTCGTCGTTGACGAGCAGCCATTGGCGTCCGGTGATGGCGTCGCCGTGGGCGGGGAGGCGGAACCCCTGGAGGAGGGCGTGCTCGTGGACCTTCTCGTTCTCCATGGAGGTGTCGTCCGCATCGCCCTCGACGACGTCCTGGACCGCCTCCGGCATGTGCCGGTGATAGAGGAGGGACGAGGGGCCGGTGAAGCCCTCGCGGCTGAACAGCTCCTCGTAGACGGGGGCGCCATCCATGGCAAAGCGCTGATGGCGCTTGCGGGGCAGTTCACCCAGCCGCATGTAGGGCCGCACCGCGCAACGGTACCAGGAGCGGGGGAGCGAGGTGGCGTGTCACGGGACGCCGCCGGCATCCGGATATGGGGCTCTTTGCATGCTGCTGGCGTCACCCGATGTAGGGTTGGTGGTCTCAGCCGCCGAGAGCCCCAACGCCGGTTGAGAGGAGGAGCTGTGCCATGACGCGGATCCCCGGCTCGAGGTGGGGGGCCGCCCCCGGTCTGCTGGCCCTCGCGGCGCTCGTCGCCGCGTGCGGGGGCACCACCACCCGCCCCACACCGTCGCACAGCGGCAGCGCGACGTCCGCGCCGACGAGGTCGGGTTCGCCCGCGGCCACCGCCTCGCCGCCGGCGAGCGCGGTCCCGGCGACGGCGGCTCCGACCCCGATCGCGGGCTTCGAGGCCGCCTCGGTGACCTTCGTCTCGTCCCAGGACGGCTGGGTGCTCGGCACCGTGGGTGGCAGCCTGGCGCTCGCCCGCACGCAGGACGGCGGCACGACCTGGACCAGCGTGACGCCGCCGCCCACCAACTTCCTGTCGCTCGCCGGGGGAAGTGGGGTTGACGGCATCCGCTTCGCGGACAAGCAGGACGGCTGGGCGTACGGCTCCCAGCTCTGGGCCACCCACAACGGCGGCACCAGCTGGACCCAGATCACCCTGCCGGGGCTGAACTCCTCCACGGGGGAGGTCCCCATCCAGGGCCTGGAGACGGCAGCGGGCACGGTCAACGCCGTGTACTCCGGGGCCAGCGGCTTCGACATCGCCACCAGCCCGACAGGCAGCAACGCCTGGGTCGTCTCGGCGACCCGCATCCCCTACGGCGCCGGGCCGATCCCTGAGGCGCAGCTCGTCATCCAGGGCTCGTCCGGGTGGGTGGTGGAGAACGACCGGGTCGTCTCCGGCGGCGCCCGCCTCCAGAGTGGGGCGTGGAGCGCATGGACGGCGCCGTGCAGCACCGCCAACGGACCGGCGACGCTCGCCGGCTCCAGCTCGTTGGACCTCATCGCCGCCTGCGACGTCGGCCTGTACGGTGGTTCGAGCTCGCCGGCGGAGGAGGCCTACACCTCGACCAACGGGGGAGGTGCCTTCACCGCGCTGGCGACCGCGCTGCCTGCGGCGTGCCAGGGCATACCCCCCCTGGCGGGCCCGACCGCCTCGGTCGCCGCGGCCGGGTGCGGCGAGGAGATCGTGGCGACCTTCAATGGGGGTGGGAGCTGGGCCACCGTCTTCACCGGTAGCGGCAACATCTCCTACCTCGGCTTCACCACGCCGACCCAGGGGGTGGCCATCGACGTGCCGGTGACCAGCTCCACCGGTCTGCTGCTGATGACCCACGACGGAGGTCACGCCTGGGCGGCCGTCACCATCTGATGCTATTCGGCTGCCCCGCCCCTGCTCCTGACAACCTCAGGCGGCGCTCACCAGAAGCGCGGCACCGATCGCGCCCCCGAGGTCGCCGAGCGCCGCCACCTTGACCTCGGGCGCTCGCTCGGGGAGGAAGAGGTGGGGGCTCATCGCCTCCGCGATCCGGTCGGCGTAGGGTTGACCGAGGCGGATGCCCAGCCCGCCTTCGATGATCACCGTCCCGACGTCCAGCAGGTTGATCGACGAGGCGATACCGGTGCCCAGCGCCCCCACGGCCCGATCGATGAGGTCGTGGGCCATGGCGTCCCCCTCGTCCAGGGCCCGGGCCCATACGCCGCTGGTCAGCCGGGTGCGGCCGAACTGCTTCATGAGACGGAAGAGCTGGGTCTTCTCGCCACGGTCCGCGCGCTTGCGGGCGGTCGCCTCCATCGCGGCCCGTCCCGAATAGGCTTCGACGCAGCCGCGCCGGCCGCAGGTGCAGAGCGCGCCGTCGCGGACCACCACCACGTGACCGATCTCGCCGGCGGCGCCCCGGCCGAGCCAGAGGCGGCCGTCGAGGACCAGGCTGCCGCCGACGCCGGTCCCCCAGGAGACGCCGATGAAGGAGGCGTGGCCACGCCCGGCTCCGAGGCGCATCTCGGCCCGGTTGGCCACCTGGACGTCGTTGCCGAGTCGAACCACGCATCCCAGCAGCCGGCTGAGCCGCTCGCCGAGAGGGAAGGAGCCGTCCCAGCCAGGTAGGTTGCCCGCCTGGGAGACGGTCCCGGCGCGGGCGTCGACGCTGCCCGGTGATCCGACGCCGACGCCGGCGAGAAGGCGCGTGGCCACCCCGGCCGTCGACGCCGCGGCGCCGAGCGCCTCGGCCATCGCCGCCGCCACCGCCTCCGGGCCGCCGTCGACCGGGGTGGGCACGCGCGCCTCGCCGACCACCCGATGGGTGCGCGTGATGACGACGGCCTGGATCTTGGTGCCGCCGAGGTCGATGCCACCTCGGAGGGCACGGTTGTCACGCGCCAGGCTAGTCGCCATCGTCACTCCCACTGGGGTGCCGTCGTGAACAGTCGCGTCTCAACCATACTGTTCTCAGACCCGCGGCGGTGGTGGAGCCCGCATCGCAGGTCCCGGGGAGGAGCCGAACATGCAGCTGGGGATGGTCGGGCTGGGGCGGATGGGCGCCAATCTCGTCCGCCGCCTGATGCGGGACGGCCACGCGTGCGTGGTCTACGACGTCAACGCGCAGGCCGTCGCCGCCCTCCGGGCCGAGGGCGCCGTGGCCACCGGATCGCTCGACGAGTTCGTGGCCGCCCTGACCCCGCCCCGGACCGCCTGGGTGATGGTGCCCGCCGCCCTCACCGGGGACACCGTCGACGCGCTCGCCTCGAGGATGAGCGTGGGGGACGTCGTCATCGACGGGGGAAACAGCTACTACCGTGACGATATCGAGCGCGCGGCGAGGCTCTCGGCCATCGGCCTCCACCACGTCGACATCGGGACGAGCGGCGGGGTGCATGGGTTGGAGCGGGGATTCTGCCTCATGATCGGCGGCGAGCCGCAGGTCGTCGAACGGCTCGATCCCATCTTCCGGAGCATCGCTCCAGGAGTGGGCGCCGCCGCTCGCACCCCGGGTCGGGAGGGGGAGCCCTCGCCGGCCGAGCAGGGCTACCTCCATTGCGGGCCTCACGGGGCCGGACATTTTGTCAAGATGGTCCACAACGGGATCGAGTACGGGCTGATGGCCGCCTACGCCGAGGGGCTCAACATCCTGCACAAGGCCAATGTCGGGCTGACCGAGCAGCAGGCGAGCGCCGAGAGCACGCCGCTCCGCGATCCCCGCTACTACCAGTACGACCTGCCCATCCCCGAGGTCGCCGAGGTGTGGCGGCGGGGCAGCGTGGTCGCCTCCTGGCTCCTCGACCTCACCGCGGGAGCGCTGCTCCGCTCGCCGGAGCTCGCCGACCTGGCGGGCCGGGTGTCGGACTCCGGGGAGGGCCGCTGGACGGCGATCGCCGCCGTCGACGAGGGCGTTCCCGCCCATGTGCTCACCGCCGCCCTCTACGAGCGCTTCAGCTCACGCGACGAGGCCGACTTCGCCGACCGGCTGCTCTCGGCGATGCGCCGCGAGTTCGGCGGCCACGCGGAGCTTCCCGCCGGGGGGTAGGGCGTCCTGGCGCGCCGGTGCCGCCCGGACGGGGCTCGTCAGGTCGGCTCGAGGGTGAGGAAGCCCGCTCGCAGGCTTCGCGCTCTCGTCTCGGGGAGGGAGGGCAGCTCCTGCCACCCGCTGGAGGCGAGGATCTCCGACGCCGCCTCCGAAGTGAGGACGGTGCGGACCGGTTCGCCGAGCGCGCCCACCGCGGACCGGAACAGGCGGCGGCGCTCGTCGGTGGTCGCCGCCGACACGCTGATCGCAAGCCGGCTCCCGGCCGAGGCGGCCGAGCGCAGGGCACGGAGGAGGGACGCGATCACCGCCAGGTCCAGGTACACCGCCACCCCCTCGCAGAGGAAGAGCGTGGGGGTCCTCCGGTCGTGGCCCGCCCTCATGAGCGCCACACCCACGTCGTCCGCGGCGAAGTCGGCGGCGATGAAGGCGAGGTGGGGCGCGGGGATGGCGAGGCGGCCGAGCCGGGCGACCTTGTCCGCCTGGGTCGCGGGATGATCGAGCTCGAACCAGCGGACGCCCGGCTTGGCGTAGCGGAGCGCCCGGCCATCGTACCCCGCGCCGGCAACCACGACCTGCGTGATGCCTCCGTCCAGCGCCCGGACGGTGACCCGGTCGAAGTACGCCGTGCGCGCCCGCAGGTGAGCGGTCATCGGGGAGTAGGGGTCGACCATCACCACCGGGCCGGCGACGTCGCGGCCGAGCCGCTGGTCGGCCTCCGGGTCACCGTATGGTGCGGGCGCGCGGGGGAATGTCAGCCGCCGGGCCGCCACCCGCTGAGCGGTGACCGACACCTGCCCCATCCTCATCCCGCGCCAGCCCGTGGTGAGCGGAGCACGGCAGGAGAGCGCATCGCGGCGCTCCCCTGCCGCTCCACGGCCGTCAGCGAGGCGGGCCGGAGGCCAGGGTGATCGAGCTGGTGTGCTGCTGGCCCGAGCTGTCGACCCAGCCGAGCTGGACGGTCGAGCCGGCGTGGAGCGTCTCCAGCGCGGTGCTGAGGTCGCCGCTCGAGGTGATCGGAGTGCTGTTGAGCGAGACGATGACGTCGCCCGCCCGCAGGCCCGCGCTCGCGGCCGGGGTGTTGGCCTCCACCTGCTCCACGACCGCGCCGGAGACGGAGTTGGTGTCCTGCACCTCCACCCCGATGTACGGCCCGGGCCCGACATTGATGCTACCGCTGGACTGCCCGCTCTCGATCTGCTGCGCCACCTGCAGCGCGGTGTTGATCGGGATCGCGAATCCCTGGGTGGAGCCCGACTGGCCGCTGAAGCTCGCACCGCTCTCGGTGCCGGCGGTGTCCATGCCGATAACCTTGCCCGCGGCGCTGACCAGCGGACCGCCGGAGTCACCGGAGACGATGTTGGCGTTCATCTGGATCATGCCGGTGAGGTTCTCCGAGGTGTCACCGTCACTCGCGGTGATCGACTGGTCGAGGTCGGCGACTGTCCCCGACACCACCGCCGGTGTGCCGCCCTTGCCGTACGCGTTGCCGATCGCGACCACGGCGTCTCCGATGGTCACGTCGTCGGAGTTGCCGAGCGGCGCCACCTTGAGGCTGAGCCCGGTGATGTCATTGATCTTGACCAGGGCGACGTCGTCCGTGGGGTCATAACCGAGCACGGTGGCCGCGAGTTGCGGTCCGGTGCCGTCGATCTGAACCGTCACGGACTGGGAGCCGTCGATGACGTGGTTGTTGGTCAGGATGTCGCCCGAGGAGTTGATGATGATCCCGGTCCCCTCGGCGAGGCCGGAGCCGCCCGCCAGCGTGTTCACGACGTCCACCACCGAGGGGTCGATCTGGGACGCGATCGCGGAGGCGTTGATGCTGCTGCTGCCCGAGGACGTGCCGTTCGAGGACGAGCTGTTCCCCGAGGACGGGTTGGTGTTGGACGAGGAGCCGCCGGGTGTCGTGACACCGGTCGAGCTGGGTCGCAGGGCGAGCCCGATGCCGGCACCGGTGACCCCGGAGACCAGGGCGATCACGATGGCCACGGCGATGACGAGCCCGAGCATGCGCGGTGCCTTGGAGGACGCGACCGGCGGGTAGTCGGCCGGCGATCCGGGAGCCGGCGGGTAACCGGCGGGCGAGCCGTAGGAGGGGTAGCCGCCCCAGGGATCGTTCGACCACCCGTAGGCCGGGCCGAACCCTCCCGAGCGGTGGCCCCATGGCTGGCTCCAGCCCGGAGCACCGGCACTGCCGGGGACCCACTGGTGGCCGTTCCACGTCCAGCCTGCGGCGGTCCCCGCATCCATGGGTGGCCGGCCGCCTTCGGTCGAGGGATCAATGCTGGGAGATGGGCTCTCCGGGTCTGTCTGGTCTCTGTCAGGGGGTGGGGTCGTGTTGTCGTTCATCACGGTGAAGCCCACTGTACCCCCTGTGTCTTTCCAATCGATGACACCTTCGTAGTGATCGAAAGCGGCCTCGCGACAACCTCAGGGGCCTCACGCCAGCTCAAAGATCGCCTCGATCTCGATGGCCGCGCCCAACGGCAGCTCGCTCACCCCGAACGCGCTGCGGGCGTGCCGGCCGGGTTCCCCGAAGATCTCGACGAGCAGGTCGGAGGCTCCGTTGATCACGGCGGGCTGCTGGTCGAAACCGGGGGCGCTCCGCACCAATCCGACCAGCTTGACGACGCCGGACAGTGCGTCCACGCCTCCGGCGGCCTCCGCCGCGGTGGCGACGAGGTCGAGGGCGACCTGGCGGGCGAGCAGCCGGGCGGCCTCCACATCGATCTCCGCCCCGACCCGGCCGGTGACCACCGTACCGTCCCGCTTGGCCAGGTGCCCGGAGAGGTGGAGCAGGTCGCCCGCCCGCCGCGCGGGCACGTAGCTGCCCAGCGGCACGGTCGCGCGCGGCAGGGAGATGCCCAGGTCGAGGAGACGCTGGCTGAGGGTCATCGGCTCCGCTCCCGCAGGTACCCCGGTGATGGCGATCCGCATGCCGGCAACAGGGTATGCGACGGGGAGGGAGCCACGCCGGCGCTCGCTGCTCCGGTGGTCACCTTCCCGCCCGCGGAGGCGGAGTGGAAGCGCCCACCGGCGGCTCGGGTCCCCGGACGATCTCCACCGGCGTGCCGTCGGGGTCGAGCACCACGTCGCCGCCGGGGCTGCTGGCGTCCTCCGTGCCCCGGGCGGAGAGAGCGATTCGGAGCAGGCCGGGCGGGGTTCGGTGAGGCTGCCAGGGGTTGGGCCGCATCGCGGAGTCGAAGCTGAAGACCTCCAGGATCGTCGGCCCGGCCCCGAGCCGCACGTAGGTGATCAGGAAACCGCGCGGGTCCTCGCCGATCCGCAGTTGACCGATGACCTCGGCACCCGCCCGCCGCCGGTAGAAGGCCAGCGTTCGCTCCAGGCCGGCGACCGAGATGGCGATGTGGTCGAGGCGGGGTGTGGCCGGGGCCGGCGTCGCCCGTTCAGCGCCGATCAACTGCTCCGACCACGGGTGGCTGTAGTGCACGTTCCCCTGGACGAGCTCGATGTGTTCGCCGTCCGGGGCGAGGAAGAAGGCGATCCGCACCCCGCCCGTCGCGTCGCGCGGCTCCATGGTGAAGGGGGCGCCGGCGGCCTTCACGCGCGCGGCCCAGCGGTCGACGTCGTCGACCTTGAAGGCGACATGACGGATGCCGCACTGGAGGTCGTCATTGACCCACGCGCTCGGTTCAGGGCGTGCGACCAGCTCCAGCACCAGAGGGCGTCCGCCCGAGCTGAGGAGAGCGTGCCGCTCCCCGCCGCCAGGCGGCGCCTCCCCGCCGGCCCCTCGGCAACCGAGCACTGCGCAGTAGAAGTCGACGGAGCGCTCCAGGGAGACGACCCCGAGGACCGGCCAGGCGCTGCCGAGGATCACGTCACCAGGATAGGGGGCGCTGCGGGGTGACCCCGGTCCTCGCCGAGGACGCCGGGACACCTCGCGGATGACCTGGTACAGTTATTACATGACATTTCAATCATCTACCGCAAGTCTCTCGCTTCCTCGCACGCGTCAGCGGCTGGGCATCGCCGCCAGCGTCGGCCTCCTCTGCTCGATCGCTGTAGCAGCCTGCGGCGGCGCGAGTTCGAGCTCGACATCGTCCAGCAGCGCGGCGGGCACCGCGGTGCCGACGGCCGCGGTGTCGGCGCCGGCGTCGACCGCGACCCCTGCCTCGGGCACCACCACCCTGTCCTGCCCGTCGGCCAGCGCCGTCGGTGCCGCCCTGGGCATCACCGTCCCCGCTCCCACAACCATCGGGACGAGCGCTTCCGGCGTGTCGTGCAACTATCTGAGCACCTCCCCCGTCATCGATGTGGTGGTCAGCATCGTCCACGGCATCGACACGTCGTACCTCACCACGGCTGAGGCGACGCTGCAGGCCACCGCTGCGAGCACGGGTTTCACCTTCACCCCCGTGTCCGGGGTGGGGGACGCGGCGTACAGCTACTCGTACAACATCACCTCGGGGACAGCCCTCGGCATCATCGCCGTCAAGGGGACGACCTTCGTCGGCATCGCATGCACGATGACCACGACGACGCTAGCCAAGGTAGAGGCGTACGCGAGCCAGCTCCTGGGATAACCCGAGCGGGCTTCCGCTGAGGCGGGGACGGTGACGAAGGCCCGGGGGTACGACCCTCGGGCCTCCGGCTCCGGCGCATCGGCTCTGTCGCAGATCGCTGACGCTCCGTGGCGGGCCCCTTCCGTCCCTCCTATCCTCACGCTGGCCTTTCCCCGGCCGTTGAGGAGACGCAGATGCCCGATGCCGTCGACGATCCCAACTCCCAGGAAGACCGTCTGACGCGCCTCGGCGAGAGCCGGGTGGTGCGTGGCGCCGAGCACCTGGAGCCCTTCGCCGGCTCGATGGCTCGCGGGTGGGGCCAGCTTGCCGAGGACCTCGGCGAGGATGAGCGGCGCGACCAGCAGATGCTCGTCGATCTCGACAAGGAGGTCCACGAGCAGCTTCCCGCCGAGGCCGCTGGCGTGGACCTCGCCGCGATCCGGGCCGTCGATCCGCAGTTCGACGACTTCGCCTTCCGCACCATCGCCCGGGAGACCTTCAACAAGGTACGCGAGGCGCGCAGCACGGAGCGCACGGACGAGGCGGATGCCCTGATGAGCCCGGCCATGGAGGCCGAGATCAGCCAGGAGGTGAGCGGTGACGTGGCCGCCCACCGTCACCATCTCCTGCCTGGGCTGGAGGTGGACGGGGCCACCATCGTCGCCGCGGCCGTGGCCGGCGGCAAGGAGGTCATCGACGTGCGCCTCGACGTCGCCGGCGAGGAGATGGAACGCGACGACGTGACCACCGCCATCGTCGCCGGCGACGCCACGGTGCGCCGCTGGTCGGAACGCTGGCGTTTCGAGCGTGACCCCTCGATGGACAGCTCGCAGACCGACCGCGATCACACCCTCAGGTTCGGGGACGAGGGCTGGATGGTCGCGCACCGCGGTTGGGTGGTCACCGAGATCGAGCGGCTTCCCGCGCCATCCGCGCCACCCGTCTCGGCGGGGTTCCCGGCCCCGACGTAGGTCCGACCGGGACGGCCCAGGCCCGCGCTCCCGGGGCGGCTACGGGTTCTTCGGGCCCCTGTCGCGCTGGTGGAAGCAGCTGACCAGGTGGGTCAGCCCGTAGACGCCGGCGACGAGCTGTCCCGCCCGCTGGCCTCTCGACCCATGATGACGGCTCTCTCCCCTGGGCGGCGACGGCCCCGCGTACCATGCTGGCAGCCGGACAGCGCCGCGGTGCTGTCCCGAGAGCCCCAGGCAGGCCGGTCGGGCTCCGGCCATCTGTTCCGCCGGATTCAGGAGATACCCAAGATGGATGCAAAGGTAGTCGGGACCACCATGCCAGTCCTGGAGGTGGCACTCGATCCGGGAGAGGTCGTCTTCTCCGAATCCGGCGAGCTCTCGTGGATGACGGCATCCGTCCAGATGAGGACGACCACCCAGGCCGGTGGTGGCGGTGGCATCGGCGGCGTCTTCAAGCGGGCCGTCTCCGGCGGCTCGATCTTCATGAGCGAATACACGGCCGCGGGTCAGCCGGGGATGGTGGCCTTCGCGGCCAAGCTGCCCGGGACGATCTTTCCCGTCGACGTGGCTCCGCAGCCGGGCATGAGCTTCATGGCCCATCGCCATGGATTCCTCTGCGGCACCCAGGGCGTGAATCTCGGGATCGGATTCCAGCAGAGCCTCGGCGCCGGGATCTTCGGCGGGGACGGATTCATCCTGCAGAGGATCAATGGTCAGGGTCGGGCCTGGATCGAACTGTCCGGGGAGATCATCACCTTTGACCTGGCCGCTGGCGAGGTGATGCGGGTGCATCCCGGTCACGTCGGCCTCTTCCAGGACACGGTGCAGTTCGGTATCACCACCGTCCCCGGCATCAAGAACAAGATCTTCGGCGGCGACGGCCTGTTCCTCGCCCAGCTGGCGGGTCCCGGCCGCGTCTGGCTGCAGTCGATGCCGCTGCCGATCCTCGCGCATGCGGTCGGCGAGTATCTCCACACGGAGGTCGCCGCCGGGGGGATGGCGGGCGGTGCCCTGGGTGGCGGGATGATGGGCGGGCTGCTTGGCCGCGGACTCTGAGCACGCGCCTCGAGGGCACAGGCTCCTGAGGGATCTCGCACAGCCCGCGATGAGCTGAGGAGCGCGCCCCTGACTGGGGGGCGCGCTGCTGTTCCACGGCCCTGCGCCGGACGCTCAGCTCGGACGCGCCTTCCCCACAGTCTGCGGCTGCTCTCCGCCCTGCCGGCGGCATTCCACGATGGCGAACTCGAAGGCGTCGGCAAGTGCGATCCACGACGCCTCGATGACGTTGGTGCTGCAGCCGACCGTGCTCCAGCGGCGGCGGTGGTCCCCGCTCTCGATCAGCACCCGAACGCCCGCGGCGGTGCCGTCCTTGCCGTCGAGGACACGGACCTTGTAGTCGAAGAGCTGGGTTTCGCCGATCGCGGGGAAGCTCGGGGTCAGCGCCTTGCGCAGGGCGGCGTCGAGGGCATTGACCGGACCGTTGCCCTCGCCGGCGGTGTGCACCGTCTCGCCGTCGATCTGCACCTTCACGGTCGCCTCGCAGACCATCACTCGTCCCTCGCGCTGCTCGATCAGGGTGATGTAGTCGATGAGGGTGAACGGCGGCTGGTGCCCTCGGGCGCGGTGGACCAGCAGCTCGAAGGAGGCTTCCGCCCCCTCGAATGAGTAGCCGCGGTGCTCGAGCTGCTTGACCTGCTCGGCAACCCGCCGGACCAGGGCCTGGTCGTCGCCGAGGTCGACGCCGAAATCTGCGGCCTTGGTCAGCACCGTCGCGCGCCCTGACAGCTCGCTCACCACGGTCTGGCGGTGGTTGCCCACCACCTCAGGGTCGATGTGCTGGTAGGTGTAGATCGCCTTGGCCATGGCGTCGACGTGCTGCCCGCCCTTGTGGGTGAAGGCCGAGGTGCCGATGTACGGCGCCGAGTGGGGCGGTGCCACGTTGGCGATCTCCGCCACGTCGCGCGCGATGACGGTCAGCCGGTGGAGCTGATCCGTGCTGATCACCGGCATCCCCATCTTCAGCTGGAGGTCGGGGATGAGGGTGCAGAGGTTGGCGTTGCCGGTGCGCTCGCCGTAACCGTTGACGCAGCCCTGGACCTGCGTCGCCCCAGCCCGGACCGCGGCCAGGGTGTTGGCGACGGCACAGCCCGAGTCGTCGTGGCAGTGGATGCCGGCCACCGGGCCAAACCGGGCAACGACCTCGGTCACCACTCGCTCGATGTGGTCGGGCAGCATCCCGCCCCGGGTGTCGCAGAGCCCGACGGTCTCCGCCCCCGCCTCGAGGGCCACCTCCAGGCAGCGGAGCGCATAGTCGGGATCGCTCGCCTGGCCGTCAAAGAAGTGCTCGGCGTCGAAGACCACGCGTCTGCCCTGATCGGTGAGCCAGCGCACCGAGTCGGAGATCATCCGCAGGTTCTCCTGGTTGGTGGTGCGCAGCACGTCGATCACCTGCCGGTCCCAGCTCTTGCCCACCAGGGTCACGATCGGGGTCCCGGCCTCGAAGAGGGCGCGGAGCTGGGGGTCCTCCTCGGTCCGGACGTGGGCGCGGCGGGTCGCACCGAAGGCGGCCAGCACCGCGTGGACGAACCGGTGGCCGCGCATCTGCGCAAAGAAGTCGGTGTCGGTCGCGTTGGATCCCGGCCATCCACCCTCGATGACCGAGACGCCGAGCTGGTCGAGCTGCTCGGCGATGCGGAGCTTGTCCGACACCGAGAAGTTGATCCCCACTCCCTGAGCGCCGTCGCGCAGCGTCGTGTCGTAGATCTGCAGCGCGCTCATCGTGGGGAGCCCGCCGCGGCCAGGCGCCGCACCACGCTCTCACGCACCGCGGCTCCGACCGCCTCGGTTCCCAGGGAGCCGCCGACGTCGGCGGGGAGGGCACCGTCGGCGATGCAGTCGTCGACTGCCGCCTCCACGGCCAAGGCGAGGTCGTCGCGCTGGAGCGAATGGCGGAGCAGCAGGGCGATGGAGAGGATCGCGCCGTAGGGATTGGCGATACCGCGGCCGGCGATGTCGGGCGCGCTGCCGTGGATCGGCTCGTAGAGGCCGGCACCACCGTCCCCCAGCGAGGCGGAGGGCAGCATGCCGAGGGAGCCGGCGAGACAACCCGCCTCGTCGCTCAGGATGTCGCCGAAGAGGTTCTCGGTGACCACCACGTCGATGCCGGCCGGTCGCTGGACCAGCCGCATCGCGAAGGAGTCGACGAGCTGGTGCTCCAGCGTCACCTCGGGGTAGTCGCCGGCGAGCCGGGTCACGGTGTCCCTCCAGAGCTGGCTGGTGATGAGCACGTTGGCCTTGTCGACCGAGGTCAGGTGGTGCCGCCTTCCGGCGGCGAGGGCAAACGCGATCCTGGCCACCCGCTCGATCTCGGCGGCGGTGTAGACGGTGCTGTCCCGGGCGATCTCCTCGGGCCCGGTCCCCGATCGTTCGCGCGGCTCGCCGAAGTAGGCGCCGCCGGTCAGCTCGCGGACGATGACCATGTCGGTCCCCCGCACCACCTCCGGGCGGATCGTCGTGTGGTCGGTGAGCCGGGGATGGACCCGGACCGGGCGGAGGTTGGCGAAGACGCCCATCCCCCGGCGCAGTCCGAGCAGTCCCGCCTCGCAGCGCAGCGCCCCGCGGAGGTGGTCCCACTTCGGGCCGCCCACGGCTCCGAGCAGGACCGCGTCGGCGCCACGGCAGACGTCGAGGGTCGGGGCGGGCAGCGGCACCCCCGTCTCGTCGATGGCCCGGCCCCCGACCAGCCGCTCCTCGACCTCGAGGTCGATCCCGGCCTCGGCGCAGACCGCGGAGAGGACACCCAGCGCCACGCTGGTGACCTCGGGACCGACCCCGTCCCCTGGCAGTGATACGACGTGCACCCCCATCAGCCCGCCTCCACGGCACGCGAGAGGTCGGGCATCCAGGCCGGACGCCGCGCCTCGTAGGCGCTGATCGCCGGCTCGTGGCTGAGGCTCAGGCCGATGTCGTCGAGGCCGTCGAGGAGGCAGCGGCGCTCGAAGGGGTCCATCTCGAAGTGGAAGCTGAGGTCCCCGACCTTCACCGACTGCTCCTCGAGGTCGACGATGCCGACCACCCCCGGGTCCTCGGTGGCGACGTCGAGCAGCTGGCGGACCTGCTCCTCCGGCAGGATCACCGGCAGTAGCCCGCTCTTGAGCGCGTTGTTGCGGAAGATGTCCGCGAAGGAGGGGGCGATCACGGCCCGGATGCCCTGGTCGTTGAGCGCCCACACGGCGTGCTCGCGTGACGATCCGCAGCCGAAGTTGCGGCCCGCGACGAGCAGGCTGCCGCTCCGGTACTCGGGCCGGTTGAGGACGAAGTCCGGTCGCTCCGCCCCGCTCTCGTCGTAGCGCCAGTCGTTGAAGAGGAAGGTGCCGTAACCGGCCCGCTCGATCCGCTTGAGGAACTGCTTGGGGATGATCTGGTCGGTGTCGACGTCGGAGCGATCGAGGGGCACGACCACTCCGTGCTCGCAATGGAACGGCCTCACTGGTGCTCCTCCTGGAACCCGCCGAGCCGGCGCACGTCGACGAAGTGGCCGGCAACGGCGGCAGCCGCCGCCATGGCCGGGGAGACCAGGTGGGTGCGCCCGCCCCGGCCCTGGCGGCCCTCGAAGTTGCGGTTGCTGGTGCTGGCACAGCGCTCCCCGGGCTGGAGGATGTCAGGGTTCATCCCCAGGCACATCGAGCAGCCGGTGTTGCGCCACTCCGCCCCCGCCGAGCGGAAGATCCGGTCGAGGCCCTCCGCCTCGGCCTGGGCCCTGACCTGCGCAGATCCCGGGACCACCAGGACGCGGAGGCCGTCCTTGACCGTCCGGCCCTCGAGGACAGATGCGGCAACCCGCAGATCCTCGATCCGGCCGTTGGTGCAGGAGCCGATGAAGACGGCATCGACGGAGATGTCCTCCATCGGCGTTCCCGGGACCAGGTCCATGTAGGCGAGCGCGCGCCGCCCGGACTCCCGCGCGTTCGGGTCGCCGAAGCTCTCCGGGTCGGGCACGCGGCCGGTGACCGGCACCGACTGCGCCGGGGTCGTCCCCCAGGTGACGGTCGGCTCCAGCGAGGCCGCGTCGATGACGACGGTCTGGTCGTAGCTGGCGCCGGGGTCGCTCTGCAGCTCGCTCCAGGCGGCCACGGCCATCTCCCAATCGGCGCCGCGGGGCGCGAACGGCCGGCCCTCGATGTAGGCGAAGGTGGTCGCGTCAGGCGCGATCATCCCGGCCCGCCCGCCACCCTCGATGGTGAGATTGCAGAGGGTCATCCGCTGCTCCATGGAGAGGTCGCGAACGGCCTGCCCGGTGTACTCGACCACGTGGCCGGCGGCGCCGGCGGTGCCGATGGTGTGCAGCACTCCCAGCGCGACGTCCTTGGCGGTGACCCCACGGGCCAGCGCACCCTCGATCTTCACCTCCAGCGTCCGGGGACGGAACTGGCGGAGGCACTGGGTGGCCAGGACGTGCTCGACCTCCGAGGTCCCGATCCCCAGTGCAAAGGCACCGAAGGCGCCGTGGGTCGCGGTGTGGGAGTCACCGCAGACGATCACGGTGCCGGGCAGGGTCAGGCCCAGCTCCGGCCCGATGACGTGGACGATGCCCTGCCATTTGTGGCCGACGCCGTAGCAGGTGATGCCGGCCTCCTCGCAGTTGCGGCGCAGGGTCTCCATCTGGGTCCGGCTGATCTCGTCCGCGCCGCCCAGGACGTCCTGGGTCGTGGGCACGTTGTGATCCATGGTGGCGACGACCTGACCCGGCCGGCGGACCTTCCGTCCCTCGAGCCTGAGCCCCTCGAAGGCCTGCGGCGAGGTGACCTCGTGGACCAGGTGGAGGTCGACGTAGATCAGCGCGGGGGAGTCCGGTTCCAGCACGACGACATGGGAGTCCCAGATCTTGTCGAAGAGCGTCCGCGCGCCCTCTCTCACTTGGTCACCTCAGTGCCCACCTTCTGGGCGCCCATCCGCTCCGGGGTGAGGCGCGGGCCGCTGCCCTTGGAGGCGACCACCCGGTTGAGGGCCTGGACGTAGGCCTTGGCCGCGGCCACGATGATGTCGGTGTCCGCGCCGCGCCCGGCACTCAGCGTGCCTTCGTGACGGAGCCGGACCGTCACCTCGCCGACCGCGTCCATCCCCGCGGTGATGGCCTGGACCGCGAATTCATCCAGCTCACCTTGGACCTGGACCAGTGCGTCGATGGCACGGTAGGTGGCGTCGATGGGGCCGTCGCCGAGGGCGACCGTCTCCCGGCTCTCTCCGCCCGGCAGGAGCATCCGCACCGTGGCGGTGGGCCGGAGGTTGGTCCCGCAGCTCACCTGCAGGTGCTCGAGATGGAAGGATTCCGCAGCCCCCTGGCGCTCGTCGGCCACGATCGCTTCGAGGTCGCGGTCGGTGACCTCGCGCTTGCGGTCGGCGAGCTCCTTGAAGCGGACGAAAGCCCGCTTGAGGTCCTCGTCGTCGAGGCGGTAGCCGAGCGCCGCGAGGCGCTCACGGAGAGCATGGCGGCCGCTCAGCTTGCCGAGCACGAGGCTGGAGCCGGCCCCGACCTCGTGCGGCTCCATGATCTCGAAGGTCCGGCGGTCTTTGAGCATGCCGTCCTGATGGATGCCGGCCTGATGGGCGAAGGCGTTGCCCCCCACCACCGCCTTGTTGGCCTGGACGAGCATGCCGCTCAGCTGGGAGACGAGCCTCGAGGTGCGGAAGAGCTGCGTGTGGTCGAAGCGCGTGGCCACCCCGAAGACCTCGGGGTGAAGCCGGACGGCCATGGCCACCTCCTCGAGGGCGGTGTTCCCGGCGCGCTCGCCAATCCCGTTGATGCAGCCCTCCACCTGGCGGGCGCCGGCGCGGATACCGATGAGCGAGTTGGCGGTGGCCAGGCCCAGGTCGTTGTGGCAGTGCACCGAGACGGTCACGGCTTTGAGGGCGGGGACCTGCGCGTAGAGCCACTCGATGAGCTGGCGCCACTCGTCCGGAGTGGCGTAGCCGACCGTGTCAGCGAGGTTGATCGTCGTCGCCCCGGCCTCGATGCACCCGTTCAGCACATGGGCCAGGTAGTCCGGCTCCGTGCGCGTCGTGTCCATGGCCGAGTACTCGACGTCCTCCTGGAATGACTTGGCCAGGCGGGTCATGCTCACCGAGCGCTCGTAGACCTCGGCCTGGGTCATCCGCAACTGGCCCTCGCGGTGGATGGGCGAGGTGCCGATGAAGACGTGGATGCGGGCGCGCTTCGCCTTCGCGAGCGCCTTGGCACAGGAGCGGACGTCCTCCTCGAAGCAGCGGCTGAGGCCGGCGATGATCGGCCCCTCGATCTGCTCGGCGATGGCCGTGACGGCGGCGAAGTCGCCGGGGGAGCTGTAGGGGAAGCCGGCCTCGATGACGTCGACGCCGAGCCGCGCCAGCTGATGGGCGATGGCGAGCTTGTCCTCGGCGCTGAAGGTCACACCGGGAGATTGCTCGCCGTCGCGCAGGGTGGTGTCGAGGATGGTGAGCGGCTCCAGCTTCTCCGGAGCTCGCTTCACGAGGAGCGGATTGCCCAGACTGACCGAATCCCCTCCGGCTTCGCTCGCTCCCCCCTCTCCGCGTACGCCGCCCTCAGGGTCGGACCCGCTCGCGTTGGCGCTCATACCTCTTTCCTCTCTGCGGTGCCGTCAGCCTCGGATGCGAGCACCTCCTCCATGCCCGGCGCGGTCTTGGCTCCCAGCCAGCTCATCTTCGAGCGAAGCTGGGCGCCGACCTTCTCGACCGGGTGATGGCGGTCCTCGTCGCGATACTCGGTGAAGTTGGGCAGTCCGAGGTCGTTCTCCTCGATCCAGCGCTTGGCGAAGGTCCCGTCCTGGATGTCCTTGAGCAGGGCGCGCATCGCCTGGCGGCTGCTCTCGTTGACGACCTTGGGACCGCTCACGTAGTCGCCGTACTCGGCCGTGTCGCTCACCGAGTAGCGCATGTACGAGAGACCACCCTGGTACATGAGGTCGACGATGAGCTTCAGCTCGTGCATCACCTCGAAGTAGGCGAGCTCGGGCTGGTAACCGGCCTCCGTCAGGGTCTCGAAGCCTGCCTTGACGAGCGAGGAGACCCCGCCGCAGAGCACCGCCTGCTCCCCGAAGAGGTCGGTCTCCGTCTCCTCGGCGAACGTGGTCTCCAGAACGCCGGCGCGGGTGCCGCCGATGCCCCGGGCGTAGGCTAGGGTGCGGGCGCGGGCCTTCCCCGTCGCGTCCTGGTGCACGGCGAAGAGGCAGGGAACGCCCTGGCCGTCGGCGTAGGTCCACCGGACCAGGTGGCCTGGCCCCTTGGGGGCCACCATGCTGACGTCCACTCCCGCGGGGGGGTGGATCAGCTCGTAGCGGATGTTGAAGCCGTGGGCGAACATCAGCATGTCGCCCGGCTTGAGGGTGGGCGCGATGGCGGTGTCGTAGAGCGCCCGCTGGCGGGTGTCCGGGATCAGCACCATGATCACGTCGGCCTCGGCGGCGGCGTCCGCGGGGTTGAGGACGCGCAGCCCCTCGGCCTCGGCCGCCGCCCGGCTCTTGCTCGTCTCGGGGAGACCGACCCGGACGTCGAACCCGGAGTCGCGCAGGTTGAGGGCGTGGGCGTGCCCCTGGGAGCCATAGCCGAGGATGGCGATCTTCTGTCCCAGGAGGGCCGCCGGGTCGGCGTCGGCGTCGTAGTACATGCGGGCGGTCATCGCGGGGTCTCCCTCCGGTGGGTCTCGGATCGGGCCGGCGTTGGCCGGTCACGGCCCGTGGACGTGATCACGGCGTGGATTCTGCCTTGCACTAGATGTCCCCTGTCGTGTCGGCGGTGATGCCCGCCCCGGCGGACCCCGCTCCCACCCTCGAGCCTCCGGGCTCCCGCGCCTCCAGGCCGAGGTCGGCCAGCCTGATCCCGGCCTGATCGCCCCGCACCAGGGCGACCGCGCCGCTCCGGGCCAGCTCCTTGATCCCGTAGGGGCGCATCAGCTCGACGAAGGTGTCGACCTTCTCGGTGGTTCCCGTGATCTCGATGACCATCGAGCTGGCGGCGATGTCGACGATCCGGCCGAGGAAGACTCCGACCACGGCGAGGATCTCGGCGCGCTGCTCGGCCGGCGCGTGCACCCGGATCATCATCAGCTCGTGGGCCACGCTGCGCATCTCGGTGATGTCCTCGATGGTGATGACGTCGATCAGCTTGGACAGCTGCTTGGTCGCCTGCTCGGCCTGCTGGCGGCCGACATGAACCGCGATGGTCATGCGCGAGACGGTCGCGTCCTCGGTCGGCCCCACCGAGAGGGAGTCGATGTTGAAGCCACGCCGCCGGATCATCGACGCGACCCGGTTGAGCACGCCCGGCTTGTTCTCCACCAAGACCGAGACGAGGCGGCTGGGGTTCATCAGCTGGCCTCCACGAAGTCGAGCATCCCCTTGCCGAGGGGGACGATCGGGTAGACGTTGGCATCGGGATCGATGTCGAAGTTGAGCAGCACCGGCCCGTGATGGGCGATGGCCTCGTCGAGCATGGGACCGACGTCCTCGAGGCGCCGGGTGGTCATGGCCTTCATCCCGAAGGCCTCGCCGAGCTTGACGAAGTCGGGAGTGAAGGTGAGGTCGACCGCGCTGCGGACGCCCTCGTAGAAGTCGTCCTGGAACTGCCTGACCATGCCCAGCGAGGCATTGTTGAGGATGACGACGTTGACGTCGATGTTGTTCTCGACCATCGTCGCCATCTCCTGCATGTTCATCATGAAACCGCCCTCGCCGACCACGCAGAAGACTGTCTTCTCGGGATTGGAGAACTTCACCCCCATCGAGGCGGGGAAGGCGTAGCCCATGGTGCCCAGGCCCCCGGAGTTGAGGAAGAGGCCGGGCTTGGCGTAGTTGAACCAGAGCGCCGCCCAGATCTGGTTCTGGCCGACGTCGGCGACCACGATCGCTTCGTCCTTGCAGCGGCTGTACATCGCCTCCAGCACCTCCTGGGGCTGAAGGAATCCCTCCCGGCGCACGTAGTGGACCGGATGCTCCTCCTTCCACTGGTCGATCTGGGTCAGCCACTCGTGCTCGCGCTTGGGCTCGACCATGGGGAGGAGCCGGCTGAGGGCGGTCTTGGCGTCGGACACCACCGAGAGGTGGGGCACCACGCTCTTGCCGATCTCGGCGGGGTCGATATCGATGTGGATGAGATGCTCGACCCGGGGTGCGAAGGAGTCCAGCCGGGTGGTGACCCGGTCGTCGCAGCGCATCCCGATCATGATCAGGACATCGGCGTCGCAGACCGCCTTGTTGGTGTAGCCGGCGCCCATGAATCCGACCATCTGGAGGGCCAGCGGGTCCTGGAGCGGGAAGGCGCCGGTGCCGAGCAGGGTCCAGCCGACCGGTATGTGGGCGCGGTGGGAGAGCTCCATCAGCTCCGCCTCGGCCCCGGAGATGAGGACGCCTCGGCCGGAGAGGATCACCGGCCGCTTGGCCTCCTTGATCAGCCGGGCGATCTCGCGGAGTTTGTCGGGGTCGGGCTCGGGGGGCGGCGGGAAGGAGCGCATCCGCACCGGCCCCTCGGGGTAGTTGAACTCGCTGAGCGCTGCCTGGAGGTCCTTGGGGAAGTCGATGACCACCGGCCCCGGACGCCCGGAGCGGGCGACGTGGAACGCCTCCTTGATGGTGGGGGCGATGTCCTCGACCCGGGTCAGGAGATACGAGTGCTTGACCACCGACATGGTCGAGCCGATGACGTCGGACTCCTGGAAGCTGTCGGTGCCGATCGCGGAGACCGGGACCTGGCCGGTGATCGCGACCACCGGGACGGAATCC
>Ga0181520_10003859_pt1 | contig 25787 bp, 30 predicted proteins | sample PEATcosm2014_Bin_29_FD_132451 | JGI IMG/M metagenome (GOLD analysis project Ga0181520, IMG submission 132451) | Peatland microbial communities from MTU Mesocosm Facility, Houghton, MI, USA - PEATcosm2014_Bin02_30_metaG | ecosystem: Environmental > Terrestrial > Soil > Wetlands > Peat | place...
CGCGGCATAGACATCGACAGGCTCTCCCACGTCGTCAACTGGTCCCTGCCCCACGACCCGGAAGCCTACGTGCACAGAGTGGGCCGCACGGGAAGGGCCGGCAACGCCGGCACGGCCATCACCCTCGTCACCCCCGATGAGTATCGCAAGCTTTTCCGCTTCAAGAGGGCGGCGGGGGCCGGATTCAAGAAGGCCAAGGTCCCCGGAGTGGACGAGGTCCTGGCGGTCAAGCGCGACAGGCTCCGCGGCAAGATCCTCGCGAGGGCTGAGGCCCTGGCCGAGGACGCGGCCGCCGCCGCCCTCTTCGCCGACGAGTCGAGCGCGGCCGCCCTTCCCTCGGAGTCCGGGAAAGGCGCAGGGAAGAAGGTCGCCGCGGCGGCCTCTGGCTCGCGCGCCAGCGCGAAGCTCTGGCGAGAGCTGGCCGACGATATCCTTTCCGCGGTGGAGCCGGGCGAGGCCCTCGCGGCCGCCCTGTTCGAGGCCTTCGGGAGCGAGATCGACCCCGCCCGCTACAAGCAGATCGAGGAAGGCTCGGTGGACGCCGCGGCCACCGCGCGGCTCTTCGTCGGCGTGGGCAAGCGCGACAGGGCGACTCCCAGGGGCCTGGCCGCCTTGGTCAAGCGGATCTCTGGCCTTCCCGACAGGCTCATAGGCGGCATCGAGATCTACGAGAATTTTTCCTTCCTCACCGTGCCCTTCGAGGCGGCGGAGAAGGTGATATCGGAATCGAGACGCTCGGGCGGACTTCCTCCCGTGCGCCTCGCGACGCCGAAGGGCGGCGAGGGCGAGCGCGGAGCCGCCGGGCGCGTCGCCCCCCGCCGTCCCGCGCGACCTCCCTTCGCCAAGGGGCCCTACGGCAAGCCCGCTTACGGCAAGGCGACGCGTCCCGGCGCTCCGGCAGCCCCGGCGGCGAAGAAGCGCAAGAAGCCCGAGTGACGGGGAGACGGCATGGCTTCGGCGATCGTCGAATGCGTTCCGAATTTCTCCGAAGGCAGAGATAGAGGGATAGTCGACGCGATAGCACGCTCGATATCGGACATCGCGGGCCTATCCCTCCTGGACGTCGATCCTGGCCCGGACGCGAATCGAACCGTATATACCTTCGTCGGCAGCCCCGAGGCCGCGGCAAAAGCCGCCATCGCCGCGGCCGAGACCGCGTTCCGCCTCATCGACATGTCCAGGCATTCCGGCGCCCATCCGAGGATGGGCGCCCTCGACGTCTGCCCCTTCGTGCCCGTATCGGAGATCGGCATGGGGGCCTGCGTCGAGCTGTCCCGAGGCCTCGGTCGGGACATCGCCCGCGAGCTGGGCGTACCGGTCTACCTCTACGGCGAGGCGGCCGCGAAGCCCGAGCGCAGGAGCCTGGCGCGCATCCGCTCGGGAGAGTACGAGGGCCTGCCGGCAAAGCTCGCCAGGCCCGAGTGGGCGCCCGACTTCGGTCCCGCCGCCTTCGTGCCGCGCTGGGGCGCCACCGCCGTCGGAGCGCGCGAGGTCCTGATAGCGTATAACGTCAACCTGAACACGGGCGACCGGCGCCCGGCCGAGGAGATCGCGCGCAGCATCCGCGAATCGGGGAGGCCGGCCAGGGACGGCGCCGGCGAAGCCCTCAGGGACTCGGGCGGCGAGGCTATCAGGACGCCGGGCCGACTCAGGCAGGTGCGCGCCATAGGCTGGTACATCGACGCGTACCGCTGCGCCCAGGTCTCGGTCAATCTCCTCGACTACAGGATCACCCCCCTCCACCTCGTGTTCGAGACGGCGAGGGAAGAGGCGGATAAGCTCGGGCTCCTCGTCACGGGAAGCGAGATCGTCGGCCTCGTTCCCCTCGCCGCCATGATCGCCGCGGGCAGGCATTTCCTCGCGGAGACGGGCGGGGCCGAGGGCGCGAGCGAGGCCCGGCTGATCGAGACGGCGATCCGCTCGCTGGGCCTCGACTCGGTGTCGCCCTTCGATCCCTCCCGGAAGATACTCGAGTACGCCGCCGGGACCATGAGCCGTCGCCCGTAGCGGCGGCATTGCTCGTCCGCTCCGAGGACTGAAGTATCGCAGGCGCAGGGAGGTCGGCCTTTCCGCATGCCCGCGCACGAGCTCCCCGTCTGCCTCCTCGCTGCTCTGGATCGCCGCCGGCTCGCCGCGCGAGGCGGTCGAAGGCCCGTCTTGAGGGACGAGGCGCGCCTGCATTCCCCGGCACCATGACCACGGCATTACTTTCGGCACTCTCCGTCCATCGTCCCTAGGCGCGATATTACAGCCATCCCACGGAGGAAACGATGGCATTGATCAGCGTAAGGGACGTAGAGAAGCACTATCAATTGGAGAAGACCCAGGCCCCGGCCCTCGTCGGCGTCAGTCTCGAAGTGGAGGCTGGCGAGCGCATCTGCCTCATGGGGCCGTCGGGAAGCGGCAAGTCGACCCTGCTCAACATCATAGGCTGCATCGACAAGGCCTCAGGCGGCAGCGTCGTCGTCGACGGAGAGGATACCGGCAGGCTGGACGACGCGAAGCTGTCGCGCTTCCGGAACAGGACGATGGGCTTCGTCTTCCAGAGCTTCAACCTGATTCCCGTGCTCTCGGTTTTCGAGAACGTAGAGTACCCCCTCCTCCTCCAGACCCTGCCGGCGAGGGAGCGGAAGGACCGGGTACTGGCCATCCTCGAGCAGGTCGGGCTCGCCGGCTTCAGGAAGAGAAGCCCCGAGAATCTCTCCGGCGGCCAGCGCCAGCGCGTCGCCATCGCGAGGGCCCTCGTCGCGAAGCCGAGGCTCCTGATCGCGGACGAGCCGACGGCCGCCCTCGACCATGCGACCGGCAGCTCGATCATGGCCCTCATGGTCGAGCTGAACGAGACTCTCGGATCGACTTTGATCTTCTCCAGCCACGATCCCGCCGTCGCGCGCCACGCCAAGCGGATCGTCCGGATGCTGGACGGCCGGATAGAGTCCGACGGGGAAGCGGCATGAGACTCGCGGCGATGGCCTGGCGGAACGTCTTCCGCCAGAAGCGGCGGACCCTGATCGCGCTCTCGGCCCTGGTGATAGGTCTCGCGGGCCTCGTGGTCTTCCAGGGCTACATCGCGCGCGTGATGTCCAACCTCCGCGACAGGACGATCCTCGCCGGCATCGGCCACGTCCAGGTCGCGGGAGGCGAGGGCTACTGGGAGGACGGGGAATTCGATCCCTACGCCTACCTCATGAAGGACGCCGGGCTCAGGATGGACGAGGTCCGGAGGGAGTCGGGCGTCGAGGCGGTCTTCCCCTCGACCGGCTTCACCTCGATCGCGGGCTTCGGGGATAAGTCGGCGACCCTCCTGGTCAAGGCCTACCCGGCGGATCGCATGTACTTCGCGCCGCCCGCCGATCCGGGATCGAAGGCAGCCGACGCGCCCAAGGACCGCTTCAATCTCGGCGCGCTGGTCGCGGGCGCGGCCCCGGGCCCCTCGGACAGGGATCGGATCGTCCTCGGCGAGACCGCGGCGCGCATACTCGGCGCGCGGGCTGGCGACATCGTCACCCTGATGGGCCTCCTGCCCGATGGCGCCCTGAACGGCCGCGACTTCACGGTCGCCGCGATCTACCGCGACCCCGGCAGGGACAAGCTCTTCGCCTTCACGGACTACCGGACGGCGATGGATTTCACGGGCATCGCCGAGCCCCCCGTCTTCCACGTGCTCGCGAAGGACGCGGGTCTCGCGGACGCTCTCGCGGCGAGCCTCCCGGCCGGCATGCCGCGACGCGCATGGCCCCGGCTCGCGCCGTTCTATCTCCAGGTGAACACCATGTTCAACGGCTTCCTGGCGGTCATCCGCTCGATCATCCTCCTTGTCACCCTTTTCATCCTCGGCAATACGATGAACCGGATCGTTTTCGAGCGCATGCGCGAGTGGGGTACGCTCCGCGCCCTCGGCACGCCGAGGCGGGGCATCCTCGCGCTCGTCGTGCTGGAGGGCTCCTTCCTCGGGCTCGTCGGCTCGGCCCTGGGCATAGGCCTGGGCTTCGGCCTCTCCCAGATAATCAATACGGCCGGAGGCCTCCCCTTCAAAGAGGGAGTCGGACTCGTCACGCACATGATCAAGCTCGCGCCCGACCTGCGCGCGGTCTGGCTCAACATGCTCCCCGTCGCGGCCACGGCCGCCCTCGCCTCGCTCTTCCCGGCCGGCCGGGCCGTCGGCATGACGCCGGCGGAATGCCTCAGACAGATATAGGAAAGGCGCCATGAAACATCTAGCCCTGACCATAGTGATGGCCGCGCGGAACCTGCTCCGCAACCGCCGCCGGACCGTCTCGACCCTTCTCGCGATCGCGGTCGGCCTCGTGGGGCTCACCTTCCTCGACGGCTACATCACCTACTCGCTGCGCGGCCTCAGGGAGGTCGTCATCCACAGCGGGACCGGCCACATCCAGGCGGTCCTCTCGCCGAGCTACTTCGACGAGGGCGACGACGATCCCATCCCCTTCATGCTTCCCGACGCGAAGAGACTCGAGGCCGAGCTGCGAGCCCTTCCCGAAGTGGCGGACGTGGTGCCGACCCTGTCCTTCATCGCCGTCATATCCGCGAAGGGCAGGACGAGCACCGCCCAGGTAAACGCCCTGCCGATAGCCCAGGCCAAGGCCGACCTCGAGGAGCGCGAGATCGCCGCGGGACGGGACCTCGAGCCGGGCGAGAAGGGCAGGATACTCGTCGGGCGAGGCCTGGCCAGGAAGCTCGGCCTCGCTCCGGGCGACCGGGTATCGCTTTTCGCCGTGGGAGAGGGCGGCGGCGTGGACACGCTGAGCTACGCGATAGCGGGGACGACCTCGACGATCATCGCGGCGCTCGACAACGTCTCGGTGTCGATGGACCTGGGCGACGCGTCGACGCTGCTCGGGACCGAGGATGTGCCCCGGCTCACCGTCTTCCTGAAATCGACCGGCGACACGGAGCGCGTCGCGGCTAGGCTCGCCGCGGCCGGCAGCGGCGGAGCCGGCGCCTTGGAGGCCGCGGCGGGCCTTACCTTCAGGACCTGGGAGGAGCTCTCGCCCTACTACCGCCAGGCCGATTCGGTCTATCGGATGATCTTCGCGGTGGCCAGGCTCATCGTCCTCGTCGTCGCGCTCTTCTCCATATCGGGGACCCTCTCGCTCGCGATCCTCGAGCGCCTTCGCGAGATCGGCACCCTACGGACCTTCGGCTCGAGGCGCTCCCACATCGCGGTCATGTTCCTCGCCGAAGGCCTTGCCCTCGGCCTCGTCGGAGTCCTTGCGGGCGCGGCCCTAGGCTGGGGAGGCACTGCGGCGATCAACGCCGCGGGCGGGATGACCGTGCCGCCCCAGCCCGGGACGAGCTCCGCGATCACCATCTTTTTCCGGCCCGAGCTCTCGACCTTCGTCCGGAACGCGCTGTGGGTCCTCCTGGCAGCGACGGTCGGAGCCCTCGTCCCTGCCTCCCTCTCCTCCCGGCGCGTCATCGCCGAGCTTCTCAGATCCAAATAGGAGTACGCCGTGAAGATGCTTTTCGCCTGCCTTATCGCGTGCCTGGCCCTCGGGACTCTGGGCGCCCAATCCCCCGCCGAGCTCCTGGCGCAGATCGACGAGCGCCGGACGATACCCGACATGAGTTTCGACTTGCGTATAACGTCCTTCGAGTCGGGGAAGCAGAAGGACTACAACGTGCTGCGGGGATGCGTGAAGATCACGGATACCGGCAACGATGTCCTCGTCTACTTCTCGGAGCCGGCCTCGGTCAAGGGGCGCAAAATGCTCATGGACGGCCGCGTCGTGTACTACCTCTTCCCGAGGACGAGGAACCCGATACGCCTCTCCCCCCTCCAAGTCCTCCTCGGCGAGACCTCCAACGGAGACGTCGCGCGCACGGGCTTCGCGAAGGACTACGACGTGACCGCCTTCTCCGAGGCGGTCAGGGAGGGCGCGGCCTGCTATCTCTTCAAGCTGGACGCGAAGGCGGACAGGAAGGACTCGACCTACGCGAAGGTCGATCTCTGGGTCGAGAAGGCCAGCCTGAGGCCGCTCTACGCAGAATTCTCCGCCACGGACGGGAAGCTGCTCAAGAAGGCGGCATACGAGGACTACAGGACAGTCGAGGGCAAGGATGTTCCCTTCGCCCTCGATATCAGCGACGGGGACGACCCGCAGAAGCACACGACGATGACCTACCTCCTCATCGGGCGAAAATCCGTGCCCGAGACGGCCTTCCGCAGGGACTACCTCGAGGCCTGGACTCCGGAACTTCCACGATGAGCCGGATCCTCCTCGCGTCCATCCTGGCGGCCTTCATGCTGGCCTCGGCGCGGCCGGCCAAGGGGCTCGAGGTCGAGGCCGACCTGGACCTGTTCCCGACCGCGAGCCTCGCGCAGGAGGGCGGTGGCCCGAGCATGCAGGTCGAGGCGACCAGGATCGTGGCCCAATCGGCCATCTCCCACAAACAGGCCCTCGGCGAAGGACTCACGCTGTCCGGCACCGCTTGGCTCGACGCCGACAGCCTCCCCTCCGAATCTCCCCTCGCGGTGCCCGCGACGAAGCTCGATTTGAACGCCCGCCTCCTCGAGTTCGGCCTCGAGTGGGAGGCCCTGCCCGGCGCGCTGATCCTCGATCTCGGGAAGAAGATCATCCATCCCTCCTCGGGCTTCTTCAAGACGCCGCTCAACATGCTCTCGCGCCCCGCCGTCGGCGACGTGCCTTCCTCCACCGCGGCGGCAGTGGGCAAATGGGAGGAGGGCTGGGTCGGAGCCGACGTCACCTGGCTGGCAGGGAACCTGACGGTGGCGAATTTCCTCTCGCCGCGGCTCGCCTGGAGCCAGGAAGCCGATCAAATCCTTCAATATATAAGCCAGCAGCAGGGCGAGTACGACGACCTGCTGCGCCTGGGTCTTCGGGTCGGCGAGGCGGATCTCCGGCTCCTGGCCCTGACTTCCGCGGAGTCGATCGGCGGCGCGGATCCGAACATGCATTTCCAGACTGGAGCGGGGCTCGACGTCAACCTCGGGGACAGCCTAACGATTCGCGCCGAAGCCAGCGCCGCGGATTCGACGGAAAGGCTGCAGGTCGTCGACGCGACGCAGTTGACGAGCGCGACGCAGAGCGTCGCCTGGGCCCCCCGCGCCCTCCTCGGCTTCACCTGGGCGGAAGGCGGCTCCAAAGATCTCTCCGTGATGGCGGAGTATTACTACAACGGCCTCGGCTTCGTCGGCTCGGACTACGATCGGCTGATGCAATATTCCGGTAACAGCCTCGCCGCTGCGGGGCGGAGCGTCGCAGGGGGCCTCGGCGTCGCCGACGTCCTCGACCAGTACGGCAGCTTCGAGGCGGCGCGGCACTACGGCTTCGCGCGCGTCGCGGGCGACATCGAGGACGACCTGGCCGCGCAGCTCTGGGTCGTCGCGAACCTCCAGGACCTTTCCTGCATGACCGGCGCCGTACTCACCTTTACGAGGGACGCATGGGCGATCTCCGGAGCCATCGTCGACGCATGGGGCGGCCCGGATACCGAGGAGGGGCTGTCCCCCCTCCTCTGGAGGCTCGATCTCGAGCTCAGCCTCTTTTTCTGATCCACCTGCAAGGCGGGGAGGGTATACTGAAAACCATGACCGAAGGCTCCGTCGAGACGGAAAAGCGCGAGTCGAGTCCCGCAATCATGCATTTCGGCGGCTATGGCACCGTCGTCGGCATCGCGATCGCGGAAGGCTTGACCGTGGCGCCCGGCCCCTCGCTGATCCTGACCCTGAGCTTTATGGCAGGATTCCTGTGCCTGCTCTTCCTCATGTTCCGCAGATTCAGGCGTTCGGGCAAAGCGTGGTTCGCCGTCCTATCGTCGGCCCAGACCGCCCTCGCCGTCGGCGTCATGGCGACCGGCTCCTCGCCCCTGCTCGGAGGAGTCCTCTTCTTCGTCCTCTGCGCGGTAGTCGCGAGGAAACTGTCCCTCGCGGCGTCCCTGAGCTTGGACGGCCTCGCCTCGCTCACGCTGTACTGCTGTCTCCTGGCGAGGGGACGGGGAGGCGAGTGGGCTGCGGACGTCCTGCCCTTCGGCCTCGGGGTTTTCGCGGTAAGCGCCTTGTCCCTGACCCTCCGCCGCGCCCAGGATTCGAGGGCCGAGAGCCAGAGGCTCCTCGACGAGCTCAACGAAGCCCACGGCCGGCTCCGCGAGCTCGCCGTCCTCGAGGAGCGCCAGCGCCTCGCGCGCGAGATGCACGACGCCGTAGGGCACAGGCTCACCGCCTCCGCCATGCTCCTCGAAGGAGCGGCGCGGCTCATCCCGACCGAGCCCGACCGCGCGGTCCGCCTGGTGGAGACCTCGCGCGATCAGGTGCGCGAGGGCCTGGCGGAGCTGCGGACCGCGGTGAGCGCCCTGCGGGAGGATGGGTCCGGCAGGCTTCCTCTGGCGGGCATACTCGGCGCCATGGTCGACGTCTTCGGGCAATCGGCCGAAGCGAAGGTGAGTCTCCATGTCCAGGAAGGCCTGCCCGAGCCCGACACCGAGCGCAAGCTCGTCCTGACGCGCAGCGCGCAGGAAGCCCTCACCAATGCGCAGAAGCACTCTGGGGCCTCCCGCGTCGAGCTCCGCCTCGGCTTCGACGGCGAGGCTTACGAGCTCGAGTGCCGGGACGACGGTCGCGGTCCCCCCGCCGCGGACGCTCCCCCGATCCCCGGAGCCGCAAGCGGATTCGGCCTCGGCAACCTCAGGGCGCGGGCCGCCGCCTTCGGCGGAAGCGTCGAGCTCCGGCCCGCCGAGGGGGGCGGAGCCCTGCTCAGGCTGCGCCTTCCCGATCCTTCGATGAAGGAGGGCGAAATTGGAGGCGGGAGCTAGGGGGCGAGTCCGCGTCCTTATCGTCGACGACCAGCAACTCGTCAGGGAGGGCCTGAAGACCCTCCTCGAGCTCGAGGAGGGGATCGAGATCGTCGGGGAAGCGGCCGACGGCGCGGGCGGAATCGCGGCCTTCGTCTCCGCCTCTCCCGACGTCGTGCTCATGGACATCAGGATGCCGGGCATGGACGGCGTCGAGGCGACGAGGCGGATCAGGGTACTCGACCCCGAGGCCAGGATCCTGATCCTGACGACCTTCGACGAGGACCGGCTCGTGTTCGAGGCCATACGCTCCGGCGCGCGAGGCTACCTGCTCAAGGACATCTCGGGGGCCGAGCTCGCGGCCGCGGTGCGCGACGTGGCCGCGGGCGGTGCCGCGCTCCAGCCGGACGTGGCCCTCAAGGTCATAGACGCCTTTGCGCGGCTCGCGGGCAGAGTCGACGCCGCCGGGAGACGGCCGGCGGAGCCCCTTTCGTCCCGAGAGAGCGCGGTCCTCGCCCTCGTCGCGCGGGGCCTCAGCAACAAGGAGATCGCGTCCCGGCTCTTCCTGGCGGAAGGCACCGTGAAGAACCACGTCAGCGCTATCTTGACGAAGATCGACGCCCGCGACAGGACGCAGGCGGCCATACGGGCGCGCGACCTGGGCCTCCTCGACGAGGGGACGGCGCCATAGATACCGCGCGGACTTCCTTCGAGGCGGAAGTGGATTCGATCCTCAGTTTGGTTCATAATGACCGCTATCATCGGAGGACAGATGGATTCGACCGCGTCGCGAAGCGTCCTCGTGGTAGACGGCGATCCAGCCCGGATCGCGCGTCTGGCGCGGATCGTCGAGAGACTGGGCTTCCGGGCTGTCGCCGCGGACGAAGTCCTGCGCCGCGAGGTCGAGCGTCGCGAGCGGGCCGAGACCTCGCTCGCTCTTAGCGAGGCGCGCCTCGATGCCCTCCTCAGGCTGAGCGAGAGCGCGGAAAGGCCGGAGGACGAGCTGAACAGGATCGCCCTCGAGGGTTGCGTCAGTCTGACGCGGAGCGGCCTGGGCTACCTGCATTACGTGAACGACGCGGAGGATGGCTTCATCTCCTATGTTTGGTCGGAGGGCTCGGAGGAATCGTGCGGCGCCTCGGAGCCGATGGATTTCTCGCTGGCCACCGCGGGCATCTGGGCGGACAGCCTGAAATACCGCAAGCCGGTGATCCACAACGACTATCCCGCGGAGCGGAGCGAGAGGGGTCTCCCCCCGGGGCATATCACGATAACCCGCATCATGACCATACCGGTCATGAAGGGGAGCAGAGTGATCGCCGTCTGCGGCGTCGCGAACAAGGATCTCCCCTACGACGACGCGGATATGCGCCAGCTTCTGCTCTTCATGAACCGACTCTGGGGCATCATCGAGGTGAAGCGCTCGGAGATCGCGCTGGCGAAGGCCAATGTCGAGCTTCGGCGCCTCGCCACGACCGACCCCCTCACCGGGATCGCCAACCGCCGCAGTCTGGACGATGCTCTGACGACGCAAATCAGGCTCGGCGCGCGGGCGCGGGAGCCGCTCGCCCTACTCATGGCGGACATCGACTTTTTCAAGTCGTACAACGACGCCTATGGCCACCAGGCGGGGGACGAAGTCCTCCGTCGGGTCGCCGCGGTCCTCGGCGAGGCTGCGCGAAGGCCGACCGACATAGCCGCCCGCTACGGAGGCGAGGAGTTCGTCGTCGCGCTGCCGAATACCGATTCCGACGGCGCCCTCCTCGTCGCCCAGGGCCTAGTCGAGGCCGTCCGGGGACTGGGCATAGCCCATGAGCGATCGGGAGCGAAGCCCTGGATCACGGTGAGCATAGGGGTGGGCGTCATCGTACCCACGTCCGACGATTCATTGGACAAACTCCTCCGAATCGCCGACCGGGCGCTGTACGCGGCCAAGGGGCTCGGCAAGGATACAGTCGTCCTCGGGAAGGCCGGGGCCTAGCGGGCGGACGGCATACGCTCCCGGCCGACTACCTGTTCTTCTTCCTGGCGTACATGTCCGCGTCCAGAATGGATAGGAAATCGGAGGCGCTTCCGCCGTCTTCCTGTCTGTATATCGATCGCCCGATGCTCGAAGAGATGCGATACGGCCTTTGCTTCGACGCATTGAGGTTCTCGATCGCGGTCTCGATGCGATGGACGAGGTCCTCCATCGCGCTCGGTTCCATGAGATCGAAGAGGACGACGAACTCGTCTCCACCCATGCGGGCGACATGATCGTTTACCCTGACCGAGGCGAGAAGGATATTGGCGACGTCCTCGAGCGCGCGGTCTCCCGCTTCATGGCCGAAGCGATCGTTTATGACCTTGAAGTCGTCGATATCGAGCAAGAGTCCGCAGAGGGTCCTTCCCGATTTGCTGAATTCGATCCTGCGCTCGAGCTCCTCGTCGAGGCTCCTCCTGTTCGCCGTTCCGGTCAGGTAATCGGTCTTGGAACGGCGATTCTCGATATTGGAGAACGACACGATGAGGTAGAGGGTCGCGACCGGCCATATCAGGACCAAGCCATAGAAACGCACTTGGATCATTCCCGCCACGAGGGTGGGGATCGGATTCGTGAGCAGTGCGATGAACACCCTGCGCTTGAGTCTTTTGCGGTTGAGCACTATCAGCCCGAGCGCCGACACGACCAATACGTATTGCGTTATTATGAGGACTGGCAATAGAGGCCCGCGTACGTAGTGATTCTCGGGATCTACCGTAAAGAAAGAGCCGGTAAAAACGGATGCGATCGATATGATCGCGAGAATGCCCTCTATGGTCAACAAAGGAGCGGCCAGGCGCCGGAAATGCGCCGTATTCCTGAATATCAGGTAGTCGGCATAGAGGATGAAGAAGCCTATCGGAAGCGTATGGACGATGTAATACAAGGCGGAAAATACCAGTATGCCGGCACGGACCATGGAGCCCGGAGTCCCGATGAGGAGCCAGAGGATCGTGTCGATAAGCAGCATGGACCCGATCGACAGCATGAGCGCATGGTACAGCCGCGTGTCGACCTCGAGCCTGGAAGTCTTCCTCCTATCGCCCGAGAACCATAAGATGGCGATGACGATCAGGCAGAAGCAGTAAATCTGAAGTCGAAGAACGGTCTCCATGCTATTGCTGTCCTTCAATTCTTTCGGGCCAAGGTAATGGAAACGGGAGATATCCGCAAGCGGCCTGATCGTATGCTAGAATTACCTATTCGTGCTTGTAATAATTCCGCGGAGGGTTGATGAAGGCACAAGGTACAATATGCGTTCCGCTGACCCGTAAAGAAGCGGCCTCGCGCTTCGGAATCGGCATGGGAACCCTCATCTACTATGAAAAGGAGGGCCTCCTCCCCGCGCTCTCGCGGATTTGGCCGCGAATCCCGATCTGGGCGAATGCGATACGATAAAGGCCGTCAGATCGATTCCTCTTGACCCTGAACCAAGCTTCAGGGATTAGCTTCCTCGCGACAGGAGGCGAGGATGAGCACGAAGGTCTTCTATTTTCCTCCACGGGCAATTCGCTGTATGCCGCAAGGCGCGTCGCCGAAGGAGTCGGCGCGGGAGAGCCGGAATCGATGGTTTCCGCGGCCGCGAGCGGAGAGGACGACGTCGTCGGTCTCGTCTTTCCGGTCTATCTGCACAAGGCGCCCTCTCTCGTCGCGGAATTCCTCGCGAGGTCGAGCTTCCCGGACGGCGCCTACGTCTTCGCCGTGGCGACGAACAACGGCGGGCCGGGGTCCTGCATGAGGGGTGTCGACCGGGCCCGCCTGGATGGCCTCCCGGCCCTTTCCAGTACAGTCTCGGCGCCGAATTTACTTGACGGCCGTCGCGGCGTAGAGCGCCGAATTCAGTCTCCTGATCGCGACGCCGGCGAAACCGGCGCCTTCGAGAAGGGCGCGCATCTCCACTTCGCCTATCCGCTCGGAGCGCGGAGGGCCGAAGATCGCCGCGCTCCCGAACTCCACGACCGCGATCCTCCCTCCGGCCTTGAGCGCCCTGTACAGGGACCGGAGCATGCCCGCCTTGTCCCCCACCTCGTGGAGGACAGCGGACATGAGGGCCAGGGTCGCTGCGCCGTCGGGAAGGCCCAGGGAGGCTTCGGTGGACAGGATCGCCCGGAGGTTCTTCCGCCCCCGCTCGAGGCCCTTGCGCTCGATGAGGGCGACCGCCGCGGGCTCGATATCGACCGCGAAGACCTCTCCTTTGCTGCCGACCAACTCGGACGCGGGCAGGGAAAAGTAGCCCGAGCCCGCGCCGACATCGATGACGACGTCCCCTTCTGCGACGCCGAGGCGCCGCAGGGTCCTCTTCGGGGGCATCAATAGCCGCCGGAGGGGGTTGTCGAGATGACCCAATCGCTCGGGATCGAAGCGGTGCGGCATGCTAGGCCTTCTCTGCCTCATCCTCGCGCATGTGCTGCCACACCTGGCGCTTCTTCCAGTGGCTGCGCGCCGCGCGGTGCGCGGGCCCGCCCTTGAAGAGGATCTGCGTGAGGACGATGATGCCGACCGCCTGCCAGAACCCGATCTCGGGAAGCTTGAAGATCGCCGGCATAAGGGCGTTCCACAGCCACATCGTGATCGCCCCGAAGAGCGCGATGAGGCCGGGCACGCCGACGACTACCCCGGCGATCAGGAGGGCCTTCGCCCCGCTCGACCACTCCGACCACGGCTTCCGATGTCCATGTCCATGACCCATTCTCATATCGCTCATTTCGCACCTCCAGTGCCGAGGACCCGTTAGTCCTCCATCCAGTATTCGAGCGCCGCCGCGAGCTTGCGCAGAGCTCGGCGCTTCCTCGACATGAGGGTGTCTATCGAGACCCCCGTCCTCTCGGCGAGCTCGCGGAAGGCGGTCCCGCCCAGGGCCTGGGCGCGGATAACCTCGCGTTGCTCCTTCGGCAGCGCCTCGATGGCCGTCTCGAGGGCCTCCTCGAGCTCGCTCCGCTGAAGAGCGTCCTGCGGATCCACGCCGGCCGCCGACGCTATCTCCTCGAGCATCTCGTCGGGGAGCTCGACAAGGCCCTTGCGCCTGCGCGTGCCTTCGCCGCGCCACAGATCGATGAGGCGATTGCGCATCGCCGAAAAGATCCAACCCGCGACGTCCTCGACCATCGAAAGCGCGTCCGCGTTCAGCAGAGCCCTGCCGAAGGCGTCCTGGAGCGCGTCTTCCGCGCTCGCCTCGTCGGGAGCATGGCGTCTCGCCCAGGCGAGAAAGCCGCCGCGCCGTCGCCGATACGCTTCCTCGATCGCGGTCGTCGCCGCGTAGGTTCCGTCTTCCACCCTCATGTCCTTTCGCCTTAACGACGATCCGAGAAGGGTTTTCGTGCATCTCCGGGAAAAGATTCGGAATGATTCGACCGGGCAAGGTCCGGCCGGTCGCGGCTAAGGCATCCGCCAGATGTCGAGGATACCCCTCGTCTGATGGCGGTTGGCGTCTCCCTCGGGCAGGGCGATGCGACCGTCGGCGACGATCGGACTGTTCCAGTGCCCGCCGCCGCAGGGAAGGGTCGAGACAAGGCGGCCGCTCGTAGCCTTATACACGCGGAGCCCGCCTCTGAGGTCGTAGACGAAGGCCAGGCCGTCGACGATCACCGGGCTCGTGCCGCCGTAGGCGCTATGCCACTGGAGCTTCAGCCGCGCGCCGTCGACCGTCCACGCGGAGGTGGCGCCTCTGTCGGCGGCGAATACCCAAGTCCGGGAGTCGGCGTGCAGGACCGCCAGCGCGGCGAAGATGCGGTCGCCGGAAGGGGAAGGGACCCGGTCGATCTCGCCCCCGCGGTTGGGAGCCGTGCCCCGCAGTCTGCTCCAATCGAGGAGGCGGACCCAGCCGTCCTTTCCCCCCTGGACGATGAGACCGCCGCCGAGGAGGGCGGGCGAAGTGGACCCGAGGTCCTGGTCCTCCTCGTCGAGCTGCGCGGTCTCGATCGGAGTGTAGTTGCCTAGGATCCTCGTCGCCTCGGGGTCGAGCTCGATGACCGCGTCGCCCCAATTCGTCTTTCCGTCCCAGAGGCCGTTCCCGGTGGCGATGAAGAGGTCGCCGCTGGACGGATCGACGACCACGCCCGCCCGCCCCCAGATTCCGGAATCGCTCTCCGAGTAGGAGGCCGGGTCCAGGAGTTCGTGCCTGTCGCTGTCGAGTGAGTTCCACACGTGGAGAAGGGCGCCTGTGCTCGCGTCGAGGACAGCCATGTGTCCCTGGTAGGGTGGCGTATCGCCGATGTAGCCGTCGGTCGCCGCGATCACGCGGCCGTTGAAGAAGTTCAGAGCCGACGCGATTTTCTCGCGCCGGGGAAGCCGCGTGATCGCCGTGCTCCAGACCAGAGCGCCGTCGGCTATCGCGAGCTTGCGGATCTTGCCATCGGGCGCCGCGGCGTATAGGAACTGCCGGTCGGGATCGGCGACCGGCGTCGCGTTCGTGATGCGATAGGTGCCGGCGAGATCCTCGTAGCCGGGCGGCGTGTACTCCCAGAGGACGGCTCCGTCCCGCGCGTCGATCGCGATGGTCTTCCCGTAGCTCGTCGTGACGAAGAAGGCGTCGTGGACGGCGCCCATGATCGTCACGCCGAGGAGATAGATGGGCGAGGAGTCCACGGTGCCGTCCAGCTCGACCTGCTGCCGCACGAGAGAGCCGACATTGTCCTCGCCGACACCCATATCGACGGTCGGAGCGCTCGAGCCTGCGACGTCCCAACCGAAGCGCGGCCAATCCTGACCATGCTCCCGGGTCTGGGCTGAGGCGTCGAGGCCAAAGACGAAGAGGGCGAGCGCGAGGACGATATATACCTTACGCATAGCGGAAAAATATGGATTTTCGCCCGAGCGGGCAAGCGTTAGGTCCGCTGCCGGAGATGAACCCGCTTAAGACCCTTAAGACCCTGAATATGGACTTGACTTATTATGCCCAAAGGTGCATAATTGCATACGTGAGGAACACCATAGAAGCGTTCAAGGCGGTCGGCGAACCGACCCGATTTCGAGCGCTCCGCCTCCTCGTCGAGGCGAAGACCGATCTCTGCGCCTGCGAGATCATCGATGTCCTCGAGAAGCCCCAATATACGATTTCCAAAAGCCTTGGCGCCTTGGTCGACGCAGGCCTGCTCGACGAGCGGCGAGAAGGTCGGATGATGATGTACGCCCTCGCCCATAACCCGGTAAATGACGCGATTTTTCAGGCTGTCGCCAAGGTACCGCCGAACGAGGAACTGACTGCCGATCGTAAGCGCCTCGATGCCCGCCTTGCGAGAAGGGAGAATGGCGCCTGCGTCTACAACTGTTGATTTTTTTTCATGGATATTATGCACTATTGTGCAATATCGCATATCGAGCCGTGAATAAAGATCCTTGAAGGAGGTCACTTGAATATCCAAATACTCGGAACGGGATGTCAAAAATGCAAGGCGCTCGAGCGGCGAGTACGCGAGGCGGTCGCTGAGCTCGGCATCGCGGCGGAGATCGATAAGGTTTCGGATATCGAGGCCATCGCCGCTATGGGCGTCATGATGACGCCGGCGCTCATGATCGACGGAACGGTGAAGAGCGTAGGTCGAGTTCTCACGAAGGACCAGGTCGCGCAGTATCTCAAGGGAGGCAAGTAAATGTCGGATTGCAAGTGCGGAAATCAGAAGACGGTCATCATCACCGCATGCTCGGGAGCCGCGAATACGGGACTTCTCGCCGATAGGGTCGCCCGAACGCTTCGAGCGGACGGACTGGGCGCCATGACCTGCCTCGCCGCTCTCGGGGCCGGGCTCTCCGGCTATGTCGAGTCGGCCCGCGGCGCCGATCGGAATATCGTATTGGACGGCTGCCCCGTCGGATGCGGCGCGAAGATATATGCGAAGCTCGGCCTCCCTTACGAGGAACGCCTCATGACCGACTTCGGCGTCGAAAAGGGAAAGACCGACATCACCGAAGCTCTTGTCGCGGACATTACGTCCCGCGTAGCCGCCACCCTCGCGATAGACAAGGCCTAGCATGTGGCAGAAGTCCGTCGATTGGCCCGTATTCGATGTCGTCGGGCTGTCCCGCGCCTCGGCCCTCGGCTCGGCCCTGGACTTCTTCGTCTACGACAGCGCGAAGATATTCTTCCTCCTCGTCGTCGTCATCTTCGCGATCGCCATCGTCCGGAGCTTCTTCCCTCCCGAAAAGACGAAGCGCGCTTTGGAGAAGGTACCCGAGTTCCTCGGCAACATCCTGGCCGCCCTCCTCGGCATCGTGACGCCCTTTTGCTCATGCTCGGCCGTGCCCCTCTTCATCGGCTTCATCGAAGCGGGCATCCCTCTCGGCGTCACATTCTCCTTCCTCGTCTCCTCGCCGATGGTGAACGAGGTCGCGCTCATCATGCTTTGGGGACTCTTCGGCTGGAGGATCGCCCTCGTCTATATCGCCAGCGGCATAACCGTGGCCATCGCGAGCGGATTCGTCATCGGAAGGCTGAAGCTGGAGAAATGGGTCGAAGCATACGTCTACACGATCCACGGCGGAGAGGCTGTGCTCGAGTCCTTGACCTGGAAGGATCGGCTCGAATCCGCTTGGGGCTATGTGGGCGAGATCGTCGGCAAGGTTTGGCCCTATGTCCTCGTCGGCATAGCGATAGGCGGGTTCATGCACGGTTACGCGCCTGCCGGCTTCCTCGCGAAGTACGCCGGTCCCGGCGTCTGGTACGCGGTCCCCCTGGCGGTCCTCGTAGGCGTTCCGCTCTATTCGAACGCGGCCGGAGTCATACCTATCGTGAGGGTCCTCATGGAAAAGGGAATGGCTTTGGGAACGGCCCTCGCCTTCATGATGGCGGTGACCGCCCTCTCGTTGCCTGAAGCCATCATTTTACGCAAGGTCCTCAAGCCTAAGCTGCTGGCGGCTTATTTCAGCGTCGTAGCGGCGGGAATCATGCTGACCGGATACCTCTTCAACTCGATCATCCGATAGGGGCGGCGCGTGGCAAAAGTACCGACAAGGCGACTTTCCTTCCTCGATCGTTGGTTGACTCTTTGGATATTCCTCTCCATGGGGACGACGAACATCCCCATAGCGATCGGCCTCATCCTCATGATGTATCCGCCCCTCGCGAAGGTGCGCTACGATGAGGTTAAGGACGTCCTCAGGACAGCGCTGCCGCTGCTCGTCTATTTCATTGCAATGAATGATCTAACGGGGAAATCAAGACTCGGATGGAGGAATCATGACAGCTCACTCGGACCCTCGACCGATGCTTCGCGCATGCGCGGATTCCACGGCACCACCATCCGCTTTTACGGACGGTGGCTTAACGTGGGTGCTCGACGACGAGATGCGCGCTCGTCGCCGTCACGGCGATCGAGGATTATGATTTGGCGCATACGCGATACGCCTATTCTTTCTCGATGGAGTACTGCTTTTCGACGTCGACGTTCCCTTTTATCATCGCGCATACCGGGCAATATTTCTCCTCCGCCATCGAGACTACCTTATCCAGGTCAGCCTCGGTGATATCGTTCGATTTTATGAATATTCTCAAGACTATTTTGCTCAGGGAGGTCGGATGCTCGTCCCTCCCCGAAGAATTGTACCTACCCCGTCGGGACAGGACAAGCAGATGCTCTCGACGACGATAAGAAGTTCTCGGGGCATGCCCCCTTCCGGGATTTGTTGACATCAGCATATCGTTCGATCATATTTATATGCCTGAGAACTACATTGATATTTTCGGACGATCTCGTGGCGGATGCGCGCGAGGCGTCCGGCCTCGATAGGATCAGCGATGTGGTCCGCGAGGGGCTGCGCGCCCTTATCGCGCGAGAAGCGCGGGTAGAGCTTGCAGCGATGGGCGGCAGCGATCCAAAGGCGAAGGCCGTGCCGCGACGGAGGCTTCCGCCCTCGGCCCGCTCGCCGGAAGGAAAAGATTCCTGAAGCTCCTGGACTATCTGCCTACCATTCGCCCCGCGGTGGACGAGACCGTGTTCGATCTCATCCCATCACGCTCGTCCTCCTCCTGGCGGCTTCTTCCCTGGCCGCGCAGGATTACGAACTCGGCTTTTCGCCCGGCGGCGGCTCGCTGAAGATCGTCCTCGACGCGATCGCCTCTGCGAAATCGTCCCTGCTGGTCGCCTGCTACGAGTTTACGTCGCGTGAGATCGCCGCAGCCTTCGAGGACGCCGCCCATCGCGGCGTCAAGGTACGAATAGTCGCCGACTTCAAGGCCTCGGAGGACAGGTACTCGCAGATCCCCATCCTGAGCCGCTCGGGCATTCCGATCCGACTCGACAGGCGCTATGAGATCATGCACGACAAATTCATGGTGATCGACGGCGACGCGATAGAGACGGGGAGCTTCAACTACAGCGAAGGCGCGGTCAGGCACAATGCCGAGAACGCATTGTGGGAATGGAAGGTGGCGGACAAGGCGGCCCTCTACGCGGCCGAATGGCGGCGGCTCTGGGACGAATCGGAGTGAATCGGAGAGGCCTGGCGGGCGTGGAGGCCGGCAAGGCCCAGACCGTCACTGAAGCGCGGATGCTCGCTCCTCTTGGTACCACGATACCGAAACAGGCTTTCCCTTTTCCGGGAGCTCCACCGATCGATCATTGATCAGGATCCTGTATTCCTTCCCCGTGTCGACTTTCACCGCGAGCAGCCCCTTTCTGGGAGAGGGCCCTTGGGGCAGGCGCCCGGTGCTACCGAAGTAGTAATCGTCCATGGCTTCGATGAGACGGGCGTAGAAGACATAGACGCCCGATTCGGGAATATAGACGAGGAGGGGCGGGGCATGAGGGGGAAAGGGGTAGGAGGCCGTCTCCCCGGTCGCGACGTTTTGCACGTAAATGACGGATTGAAAGGCCGAATCACCCGCGCCAGTATCGAGGGTGATATAGGCCGTTGCCGGCGCAGAATACCCGTGGGCGAACTGCGCCTGCGAAATTCCAAGTGAGAGGACCGCAACCGATAGCCATTTGGCAGCGCGCACTGTATCTCCTTTCGCCCGACTCCCCCGAGTCACATCCAAGAGATGAACTCGCTGATGCTTATGGACCGGATGCTCTCGCCGATGAATGAGACCCGCACGGTAAAGGGATCGTAGTATCTCCCATCGGGGCTCTTTCGATCGGGTCGCAGCCTGAAAACGAGCGTGTCGTCGATCTGCGCCGCCTCTACGATCTCGTACATGGGCCCATCGGGCTTGTCCTGGTTCCTATGGAAACAACGTCCCTCCAGGTAGGGCCGGATGGCCGCCTGCCCCGTCGCATGTCGTTCCTGCCAATGACGTCCGTTGACTCCCTCGGCCCAGAAAGCGAGGGTCGCGTCATCTGCAAAGAGCCGCACGCTCTGGTCATAGAGCCCCGCCTCGTTCAAGCGGAAGAGTTTTTCAATGAGCGCCATGTGTTTCGCGTCGTACGGTGGTTTCCCGGTCGATGAGGTCTCGCTTGCCTGAGCGAAACTTCCCATGGAAGCCGCGAGGGCGAAAAAAAACAGAAGAGCGAATACGGTGGCATTTCGACGGACATTTTGCAGAGCGGCATACCTATCGCGGACGGTCTTCGATTCCATGACGACTCTCTCCTGATAAATACGATGCATTTTAGGAGCCCGGAGATGCGCGTCGACAAGACAATTTAGTCTTTTGGGGGCGGCTCTCGGGGCGCCGTCGCGACAGGGCGGAGATCAGGGCGGACCTGAAACCCGAGAGAATCCTTCTTTTCGAGACCTGCCCGACTAGCGCGGCCCGAGGGAGGCTACCCCGGAGTCCTCGTCCGATCCATGCCTTCGTCGAAGGCGACTGCCTCGAACTCTAGGGCGAATCGGAGTAGCCGCAGGCTTTTCCTGCCTGGACCAGCGGAATGTGCGGGACGCAAAGCTTATCTCATTCGAGCATTTCCAGAAGTACGTCATGCCACACGGCGGAATCGATGCTACCGATTTTACCGACGAGGCGTCTCTTGTCGACGCTGCGGATCTGGTCGAGCAGAATGCGGGCGTTCTTGCCTTGAAATACGAGCTCGGGGCGGCAGCCGAGGGCCTGGCCCTTGCTGGTGAGGGGGGCGACGATCACGCGCGGCAGTTTTCCGTTCATGTCGTCGGGCGACACCACGAGCGCCGGCCGGGTTTTATTGATCTCCGTACCGACCGTCGGGTCCAGGTTGACCCACCAGACCTCCCCCCGTCCTACCAGACCCATTCTTCCGTCCCCTCGTCCGGCGGAATCGCGTCCCACGCGCCGGCCTCTTCATTCTCCGCGACGAAAGCGTCGAACCAGCGCGCGCGGGGACTTCCAGCCGCCTCAATGACGATCGTCCGACCCTGTATGCGCAAGTCGACCTCGTTTTCGAGACCGCAGGCGGCTATCAAAGCCCCCGGCAGGATGACGCCCCTCGAGTTGCCGATCTTCCTCAACTGGGTATGCATGCGAGAAGCCTCCGTTGCAACAATGTTACAACAACTGTCGAAAATGATCAAGGTGAAGCTGTGATGACGACATTCCGGAGGGTAGGGAGCCAGTGCCTTCGGCGAACCAGTCAAGTATACTGGTCTACAGGAGGCCCGCCGTGGATATCGGCACCTATGAGGCGAAGACTCATTTTGCCGAACTTCTCGCGGACTCCATGTCCTTCGTGTCTTGCTCTATGAGCCCGCTCAGTTACCTTTGACTTTGGTCGAATTTTTAACTACCATATGGTTGTGGATACCTTGGGAACAACATTTATGGCATTGTCTGACCCGACTAGGCGGGCAATGATCAAGAGGCTCTCGCAAAGTCCTGCATCCGTTCACGGATTGACTGAGCCGTTTGCGCTCTCGCAGCAGATGATCTCAAAACACATTGCCTATCTGGTACGCGCACGGATTGTGAAGAAAACGAAGCTTGGGCGGGAGAGCGTGGTTACGTTGAGGCCAGAAGCGATAAAGGCTGTCAGCGACTGGGCGCTTGATTATCGTCGCTTCTGGGAAGAAAGTTTCGACAAGTTGGATGCAGTTCTGACGGAAATGAAAAAAAAGGAGGTGAAAGATGGCAGAACGCGCGACAAATCTTTTGGAAAATCTTGTGATCACCAGGATCTTTGACGCCCCGCGCGAGTTGGTTTGGAAGGCTTGGACTGACCCAAAGCTTGTGATGCAATGGTGGGGGCCGACGGGTTTTACCTCCCCATCTTGCGAGATTGATCTTCGCGTGGGAGGGCGATACCTCTTTTGCATGAGGGCGCCTGACGGTCAGGAGTTCTGGAGCGGCGGCGAATATACAGAGATCGCAGCGCCCGAGAAGATCGTCGCAGTCCTGTTCTACGCAAATAAGAACGGGAAGGTTGAACCCGCGGATGGCAATGATGTCGAAGTGCGCGATGTTGTGACATTCGAGGAGATCGGAAGCGGCCAGACGAAGCTCACTTTCAAGCGCAGTCACTGGGATGAGGGAGAGGATACAGGCTCGAACCAGATATTCGACAAACTGGCAGTGTTTGTTGCCGAGCTGGCAGCAAAGGTCAAATGAGAAGTTGAATTTCTGAGACTGTAGGGTGCGTCCCGGCGTACGGGAAACCTCCCTATGGAAAATTTCACCACCGTCTGTCAGGCCATGCTCCTGGGGCGACGTCTCGACCTCCTGCGCGCCGCGCTGCGGACCTTTCACCTGTCCCGAGTCGTGAGGCTTTCCATCTCGAAAGAGCGTCCACCACAGAGGCCACAATTTGGACCGAGCTGTTGGGCAGGGTGCTCTCCTTCGGCTCGGCGGCGGAGGCGCTCGTTCCGCCCGATTTCAGGAAGAAGTGGAGGTGTTTAATCTGACCATGTTTCTAGGAAGAAATTCTTCAGTGATCGCGGAGGAATTTACCACTGAAGAAGTCGGCCGGGATCAGTGAAGAATTCTCCCTGGATCAGTGAAGGATTCCCCCGGGATCACTGAAGAATTCCTCCGCGACCAGTGGAGAATTCCTCTATTTCTCCATACGCGTGTTTGACCCTCTGGACCTCAGCCGATCGCGGACTCCAGGTCCTTCGCGTCTTGTTCTATGAGCTCCTCGAGATATTGGTTCATGATGGCAATTTACGACGGCACCGTCAAGCTTTGCCGGCGCCGCCAGTTAAGCCTTTCTCAATGCCCTTGCCGGGTCGGGGGAAGCGAACCTACAATGGGGGGCAAGCAATAATTCCCAGCACAAAAGGTCGAGTTCATGAGTCAGTTCGAGCGCATCGCCTGTATCGACAGGCTCCTCCGCGAGCAGGGCTCGGTCAGGACCGACGAGGTCGCCGAGCGCTTCGAAGTCTCGGCGCGCCAGGTCAAGCGCGACATCGAGTACCTCCGCGACCGGCTCGACGCTCCCATCGCCTACAGCCGCGCCCAGCGGGCATACCGCTACGAACGGCCCTTCGACGAGCTCCGCTTCGCCGACGAAAAGCTCCTCTTATTCTATGTCCTCGCCCGCAGCCTCGCCGCGAACGAGCACTACGTACCTATCGTCTCGGCCGAGCTCCTCGCCAACCTCGAGTCCCACCTCGCCCGCGACTACCGCCCGGTGTCCGAGCGCATCAGCTACGAGCTCTCTCTAGCCGAGCACCTTTCTATGGAAGATTTCACCACCGTCTGCCAGGCCATGCTCCTGGGGCGGCGTCTCGACCTCGTGTACGTGGACGCGAAGGCCCAGCGCAGCGAGCGGAGCGTCGAGCCCGAGCGCCTCGTCAACTACGCTGGCCGCTGGTACCTCGTGGCCTGGGATCTCCTGCGCGTCGCGCTGCGGACCTTCCACCTGTCTCGGGTCGAGAGGCTTTCCATCTCGAAAGAGCGGATCACAAGCCCTTCTCCACCCGGCCGAGACGCCGCCTCGGTCGACGCCTTCCTCGCCGCTGGCTTCGGCATCTTCAAGGGATCGTCCACCACAGAGGCCACCATACGGATACGCGGGAGCGCGGCGGCCCTCGTCGCGCGGCAGAGCTGGCACCCGAAGCAGCGCGTCGAGCGCGGAGTCGGCGGCAACGGTGAACCCTACACAGATATAAGCGTCCCCGTGGCGGATTGGACCGAGCTGTTGGGCAGGGTGCTCTCCTTCGGCTCGGCGGCGGAGGCGCTCTCTCCGCCCGATTTCAGGCAGAGGTGGAGACAGGAGATCGGGAGGATGGGACAGCGGGCGGGGATATAGTCCATCGAGCGCCGCCCCGAATGGACATCGGCAGTATCTCCATGTAAAATTACGGCATGAGCTTATCATCCCGGGAGAAGGCGAAGCTGGCGGCGGCGGAGATCAAGGCGGGCCTGAACCCCGAAAAAATCCTTCTTTTCGGCTCCGCCGCCCGAGGAACAGATACGGCTTCGAGCGACATCGATCTCTGCCTTCTTTTCGAGACGCTCCCCGCCAGGAAGCTCGAGGTTCTGAGGAGAGCGCACAAACTGGCACGCTCCGGCTACAAGGGCGCGATAGATATAGTGGCGTATTCCCGGGAAGAATGGCTTGCCTACCTCGCGATAGGGACAAGTTTCGAGAGCAAGCTGGAAAAGGAAGCGATTCCTCTTTGAGCATCGACCCGGTCCAGGAATGGATCGATCTCGCGCGGCAGGATGAGACTAGCGCGCGTTTTCTTCTTCAGATGCGCCCTCTTCCGCTCGAGGTCATATGCTTTCATTGTCAGCAGGCTGCGGAGAAGCTTCTTAAAGCTGTCCTCGCCAAACATGGTCTGGACATTCCGAAGACTCACGATCTTCCAGTCCTGCTCGACTTGGCCGCAGAACCTGTTCCATCCTTAGCCGCTTTAGATCAACCGGCATTGGATTTAAGCGCCTTTTCCGTCCTCGTCCGCTACCCTTCCCACATCCCTCTCGAAGAAGCCGATGCGAAAGACGCCTTGGAGGCAGTCGAGGCTATGAAAGCTGTCATACTCAGTTCGTTGCTCGATTAGCGCGGCCGAGGGAGTAGGCTTCTCTGGCTCCATGCCATCGCGTACGCAGTCCTCGAGATAGGTATCGAGTGCTCTTGCCGGGTCGGAAAAGCGGGCCTACAATGAGGGCAAGCAATAAGGTCCCAGTACAAAAGGTCGTCTTCCATGAATCAGAAAGAGCGCATCGCCTATATCCACATACCCCCTCCGCGAGCACGGTTCAAGATAAAAGTCGCTTAGAGGGACAGCGGGCGGCCCGGGTCCCATGTAGTATGAGGACTCGTGCCCAAGGAACTTGAGCGGCGCTGGGAACAGAGGAAGCTGGCATGACGACGACTGTCGACGACGATCTATCCCGCCTCACTCGGCTCGAAGGGAGCGATCCCGGCTTCTTCGTCCTCGCCGTCCACTCCTTCATAGAAGGATACCTGCGCCGACAGTTCACCCCCGACTGCGAGGAGGACGACCGCTACGCCTGGTTCCTCGACAGTTTTCGCCGCGAGCTCGTCGACCGATCGGAGCGCTTCATTCCGGAGCTCGAGGCGATCGGGAAGCTGAAGCTCCAGCGACAGTTGACCAACGGTGTCCGCCACGAGTTCGGCGCGTTGCACGCCGAAGAGGCGCGGAGCGCCGTGGAACTCCTATGCTCATTCGCCCGCCTCGCGGGTTTCGAATCCTCGCCAGGCATGGGGAAGCTCGAAGAGTGCCTGTGCCAGTGGGACGACAAGCGCAGTCCCTACGAGCTCTGCCGCGAGCTTGCGGCGCTGGGTTTTCGCCTCCACGAAGAGTCGGGGCGGAGCGCCGAGATGACCCGGCGCCTCGCCGAGTACGAGGCCGCGACACAAGCCGCGCACAGGCTCGCGGCGGAAAAGAAGGGTCTCGAGGGGCGACTCGCCGAGTTGGAAGCCGTGGCCGCGCGGAAAGACGAGCGGGTGGACAGTCTGCGCAAACAGAGGTTCGACCTCGAGTCGGAGCGGAAGGATCTGGTCGCCCGCGTCGCCGCCCTCGCCGGCGAACAAAAGGCGAACCACGACGCGCTCGCGTCCCTCGCCCAGGTGAAGACCTACATCGACGAGCTCGCGCGGGTCAGTGTCTACACGCGTACGCGCTTCGACTACGAGCGGCGCATATCCCGCCTGAGCGAGGAGCAGAAGCGGACGGTGGCCCA
>Ga0181520_10003861_pt1 | contig 25779 bp, 21 predicted proteins | sample PEATcosm2014_Bin_29_FD_132451 | JGI IMG/M metagenome (GOLD analysis project Ga0181520, IMG submission 132451) | Peatland microbial communities from MTU Mesocosm Facility, Houghton, MI, USA - PEATcosm2014_Bin02_30_metaG | ecosystem: Environmental > Terrestrial > Soil > Wetlands > Peat | place...
GCGGAAAATGTACGAATCCCCAGAACAGCGGGTGCCCCCGGTCTCGATTTTGAGACCGGGGAGAGAAGCCTTTATCCCCGCCACGAGGGCGGCTTGCTCTCTCGCGCTTTGGGCACGGCGGTCCACGCGCTGCTGGAGGAGCTGGCCCGTCTGCGCGCCAAGCTTGATTGGGAGGCGGCCCGCTTGGCCATTCAAAGCTTCGAGCCGCGCATCATGGCCCAGGTGCGCGCGGTGGGCGTTGATCCGGCACAGGCTGCGCGCATCAGCGCCGAAGCGCTTCAGCTTGCGCTTGCGGCCTCGAACGATCCCACCGGCGCATGGATTCTTTCGCCGCACAGATCCGCCGCGAGCGAGACCGCATGGGCGGGTGTCGTCGCCGGTTCCGTGCGCGCGGTGCGGGTGGATCGCGTCTTCCGGGCTGGTCCCGAGCCGCTGAGCGAGGGAGAAGATTGCTGGTGGATTATTGACTACAAGACCGCTCACGGCGGCGAGATTGACCTGGCCGCGCTGCGCTCGCTCTTTGCGCCGCAGATGGAAAGCTACGCTCAGTTGTTGCGCAATCAGGTGGGCGATGAGCCGGAGCTCTTTGCCGGACTCTACTATCCGCGCATGAAGACGCTGGATTGGTGGCAGCTCTGACGGGCGCGGTCAAGCGGAATCCGGGCGGCGGCCGTCCTTACAATAGAAGATATGGACTCCGCCCCTCCGACCGCCGCGCCACAGGTGTACGTCGAACCCGGCTTTGCCTGGGACGCGCAAGCCGCCTATCTGTTTGATATTGACGGCACGCTGCTGCGCGAACCAGACCGCTTCCATATGAACTCCTTTGTTCCCAGCGCACGGCAGGTGACGGGGATCGAGCTCTCACTGGAGGGCGTTTTGGTCCATGGCAACACAGACACGGGCATTTTGCGCGAAGCCTTTCGACACGCGGGAATCACTGCCGAAGCGCTGGAGCCGCAGTTGGAAGCCATCCAGGCGGCGATGTGCCAGCGTGTGGCCGAGCAGCGGGATCAATTGCGCATCGTGTTGATGCCGGGCGTGCAAGCGGTGCTTGAGCATTTGGCCGCGCGCGGGGCGCTGCTGGGTGTGGCCACCGGCAACCTGGAGGCGATCGGCTGGATCAAGATCGAGAAGGCAGGGCTGCGGGAGTGGTTTCGCTTTGGCGGCTTCAGCGATCATTTTTCCGTGCGCGCCGCATTGATCGGCAACGCCGCGCGCAAGGCTCGCGAACTGGCCGGAGCCGATGCGCAAGTCTGCGTGGTGGGCGACACACCGCGCGACATTGAGGCGGCGCACGCGAATGGCTTGGCGGTGATTGCCGTAGCCACCGGCAACTACAGCTTTGATACGCTGCTCGAACTTCGCCCGGAGGCTTGCGCTGCGACGCTGGCCGATCTGCTGGCGCTTGCGGCGGGTGAGGCATGAGAGGACGCAACGGGTTGTGGTTGGCGCAAGGTCTTGTCTTGAAAGGGCTTGCGCAGAGCCATGTTTTGAAAGGGCACGACTTCAGTCGTGCCGCGAACCATGCAAAAAAATGTTGGGCTTTAGCCCCTGGGGAATGGTTTCTCTCAAAATTACATAGAATCCCGAAGTATATCCCTCAGGGGCTAAAGCCCAAGATTCTATTTAGCTCTGGAGCGGCACGACTGAAGTCGTGCCTTTTCAAAGCAATGCGGCTTCATCGAATGCGGTTTCGTCCAATATGGCTTCATTTGTTCGCAGTGGCGGCAGCGGTCTTATGCTTGACAATCGCTTCAGATGGGATGCTCGCTCAATCTCTTTCTCAATTGGCACAGTCAGCTCAGTTGCAACAAGCGTTGCCGCCAATCCCAACTCCCAGCGCAAAGCCAGCCAACGAAGCGGCGCAGCCCAGGCCGGTGCGCACCTCCGACCGCCGGCGCGCGGCCAAGCTCTTTCTGGCCTCCAGCAAGCTCTACGAGAAGGCGGCCTTTGAAGAGGCGTTGCAAGGCTATGAGCTGGCCGCCCAACTGGACCCGGAGAATCGCGAGTATTTGCTAGCGGCCAGCGTGGCGCGCAGCCATGCGGTGACCGCGCTGATTCAGGCCGCGGCCAAGGCTCGGTCGCGGATGGACGAGGCATCGGCGCGCGCGGCGCTGGCTCATGCCCTGGTGTTGGACCCGGAGAACAGCCAGCTCCAGGCGCACCTCTTTGAACTGGGCGACGACGCGCTGCTAGGCCAGACCCGGCCGCTCTACGAAGCGCGGGTCGACACGGAGGGCGAAGCAGTGCAACTCGAGCCCATGGCCGGAGTCCACAGCTTCCACCTGCGCAGCGACCAGCGCCAGATTATTCAGCAGGTCTTTAAAGCCTTCGGGATTCAGGCCACCGTGGACGAAAGCGTGCGCGGGGCCAGCACCCGCCTGGATCTGGACGATGTTTCCTTTGCGCGCGCGGCGAAGATTCTGGGCATGCTCACCCAAAGTTTTTATGTGCCGCTGGACGCCCATCGCGCTTTGGTGGTGCGCGACACGAGGGAGAATCGTACCCAATACACGCGCCAGGAGTACGAAACCGTCTATCTCACCGGCCTGAACAAGGAAGATTTGACCGACGTGAGCAATCTGGCCAAGCAGCTTTTTGATGCGCAGATGGCCTCGGTCCAGCCTGACTCGGAAACCATCACTGTCCGCGCGCCTCACTCTACGCTGGAGGCCTTCAACGCCACGCTAAGCGGCTTGCTGGGCGGGCGCAGCCAGGTGGTGCTGGACGTGAAGATGATTCAACTGGCGCACAACTCCACGCGCAACACAGGTTTGCAGCCGCCGCAGAATGCCTCGGCCTTCAATGTTTACTCCGAGGAGCAGTCCATTCTGAACGCCAATCAGGCTTTGGTGCAGCAGATCATCTCCTCCGGTTTGGCCTCGGCCAATGATCCGCTGGCCATCATTGGCATATTGCTCGCCTCCGGACAGGTCTCCGGCGCCTCGATGCTGACCAACGGCGTGGCTCTCTTCGGCGGCGGACTCACATCCTCGGCGCTGGCACCCGGCTCGCTCTCGGCCAACTTTAATCTGAACTCCTCGGAGTCGCGCGAGCTGGACGAGATTCGCCTGCGGGTGGGCGACGGCGAAGATGCCTCGCTGAAATCCGGCACCAAATACCCCATCCAGACCGCCTCTTACTCGAGCCTTGGAACAGGCCTGCCCAACATTGCCGGCCTGACCGGCGCGGGAAATTCCAGCAGCCTCGCCTCGCTGGCCGCCTCCTATGGCGTCGGAACAGGCGTTCCGAACTTTCCCCAGGTGCAGTACGAAGACCTGGGACTGACCCTCAAGGCGAATCCGCGCGTGCTGCGCGGCGGCGAGGTGGCGCTCAAGATCGATATGAAGATCGACGCCCTGGCCGGCTCCTCGATCAACGGCAATCCGATCCTGAGCAACCAATCCTTCTCCGGCGTGGTCACCATCAAAGAGGGCGAGACGGTGGAAGTGGTGAGCGAAGTGGACGAGAACGAAAGCCGCGCCCTCAGCGGCGTTCCCGGACTGAGCGAAATCCCCGGCTTGAACAACCTGACCGGCAACGACACACAGAAGAACTACGCAACGCTGTTGATCCTGATTACGCCGCACGTGGTGCGCGGCGCGCAGGCCGCCGGCCACTCTCCCATGATGCGCATTGAACGCGGTGAAGCGCGGCATTAACAGCAAACTGCAAGTTGTAGCGCCGGTCTCCAGACCGGCTGGAGCGCGGACGTCCTCGTCCGCGCCTTTGTTTTTGCGTTTAAGATTGGATTCCAGCAACCCGAAAAGAAACAAGCGTGGACCGGGAGGTCCACGCGACAGCCGACCAGGAGGTCGGCGCTACAGATTCATGCGGCGGATGGGAAACCACGAATCCCAACCAGCGTTCTTCTGATCCCTGACCCCTGTCCCCCGACCACTTTTGAAGTAAACTGAGCTTATGATGCGTCGATTGCTTGCTCTCCCATTGCTCGCTCTCCTCGTGCTGACCGCCTGTCACGGCGGTCAAAAGCCGGCAGCCGCCTCGAACGACAATGTGAAGGTCTACCATCTGCGCGGCAAGGTCGTCTCCACCGACGCCGCCCAGGGCGAAGTCACGCTCAACCACGAAGCCATTCCCGGCTTCATGGATGCGATGACCATGCCTTACAAACTCAAAGACCCAAGCATTCTTGGCGAGCTGCATCCGGGCGACACGATCACCGCCGACGTGCTGGTTTCACCCGATCCGAATGTGGATTATCTGGTGGATCACATTGTCGTTGTGGCGCAGGCGAGGCCGGACACCAAGCCGCCCGTCTCCTATCACGTGCCCGCGCCGGGTGACCGTGTGCCCGACTTCAAGCTGCGCAACCAGGACGGACGCGCCATTCATCTGAGCCAGTTTCGCGGCAAGTCGCTGGTGGTCACCTTCATTTACACGCGCTGCCCCTCGCCTGATTTTTGCCCGCGCATGACGCGCAACTTTGCCGCGCTGGAAAAGCTGCTGGCCGCAAGCCCCGCCGTCTACGCCCGCACGCATCTGCTCAGCATCAGCTTTGATCCCGAGCACGACACGCCGGCTCGACTGAGGGCCTATGGCGCGGGATATCTGGGTAGCGATGCAAAAGATGCCTTTGCGCATTGGGAGTTTGCTGCACCGGACAGCAACGAACTGCTTGAAATGGCCAAGTTCTTTGACTTGGGAATGACCAGTGAAGAGGACTCAACCATCACCCACACGCTCTCTACCACGCTGATCGGCCCCGACGGCAAGGTTGTGCGCTTCTATCCCGGCAATGCGTGGACGACGGAAGAGGTGTGTGCCGATTTGGAACAGAAAACCGCAAAGGCTGGATAGCGCCATAAAAAACTCTCATCTTTCCCTGAAAAATGTTCGATTATACTTCTATGGGTGGTTAGTAATGGCAAATCTAAGCTTCATCACAAAATTCTCAATCGGCGCGCTCTGCCTGGCGTTCTCGCTTCCAGCCTGCGCCGATCCGGTGGTTCTTACCTTGGACGGCAACTTTGCCGCGCCGGACTATGCCTTTTATTCCTATACAGATACCGAAGGAGCGACCACAGACAATGTGCCCATCAGCCCCTACATCACCACCTTGAATGGCGGCGGCTACAGCAACGAATCGGTGCTTGCGATCTGTTTCGACTATGCCAGCGATACACCGGTGGGGTCGGCGCTCTCCGGCACGGTTGAGCCGCTCAGTTATTTCACGGGCGATGCGTACAACGAGGTGATGGAATCCACCTACCTGATCAATGAACTGGTGGAAGATGGCGGGCTCAACGCGCCCTTGGCCACGCGGGGAGCGCTCTCGTTTGCCATCTGGGAGCTGATGAACCCTTCTTCCACCAACAGCCTCGCTTCGTTTCCTTCCGACCCGGATTCGTTGACGTATGAAGCCCAAGCGGCCGCTGCCGTCACGAGCGGGGCATGGACAGTGGCCGATGCCAACCAATATCCGACTTGGGTGCCCGACGATTCGGCTTATCAGCGCTTTGGCATTATTGATCTGGCTCCTGAGCCTTCTACGCTGGTGTTGACGGGGTTGGGCTTTCTCGGTCTTGCCGTTGCGGGCGGCAGGCGCTGGGTGCTGGCGAGGGCTGAACTTAGAAGATAGCACACAGCTTGGCAAACGAATCCAGCTCGATTAACTGCTGCCCTGCAGGCGCGGGGTCCAGCGCGGCGTGCTCCAGCACCCAGGTGTCTTTGTGGAAGAGATGGACGGCGTTCAGCCCGGCGGCGAGCGCGGGATTGATGTCGCTCTTGGGGCTGTTGCCGATCATCCAATAACTGTGCGGCGCGGAGCCGGCGCGCGTGGCCTCATGACGCCGGATGACATCGCGATAGGTTGCGGGGTCTTTTTCGGCGACAATTTCGACGGCGGAAAAATAACCCGCCACGCCGGAGCGGCTCAGCTTGTCGGCCTGCTCGGCATGGTTTCCTTTGGTCATCAGGATCAGCCGATGGCGCGCGCTCAATTCGGCCAGTGCATCGGCCACTCCCGGCAGCAGTTCGATCTCCTGCTCGGCGATGGCGCGGCAAAAGCCCAGGATGCGCTCGCGCGTGTGATCGGTCATGGGCGCGGGGCTGAGCCGCTCAAAGCACAGCAGCAGCGAACGGGTAAAGCTGGGCAGCCCGTAGCCGTGGGTGAGGATCGTCTCGCGCTCCACCTCATTGAGCGCGGCGCGCACCTGGGCGGGCGAATGCTCGCGGTGGTCAAGAAAGCTGATAAAGGCGGCAATGGCGCGCTCGAAGTAGACGTTGTTCTCCCAAAGAGTGTCGTCGGCGTCGATCAGCAGGGTTTGTCCTGGAGGAAATTGCGGCATGAGTTTATGGTAGCGAATGGGGCGGAAGATGCGATCGGGCTGCCAGGCGGAGAGCTTCGTGCAATTCGGAGTATTTTTATCGAATGCCGATTGACAGCCAAGTTTTGCGGCTGCTATACAAGGGTTGGCCGGAATCCGGCCCAGAATCAATCACGAAAGGCGGAAACACCCCCCATGTTGAAGCGTATTGGTTTGTTCACCCTTGCCGGCTTGCTCTTCGGTCTGTGCACGGCAAGCGCTCAGGCACAGTTCCTGCCGGATTTCCCATCCAACTTCCAGTTGCACAGCACGGACTTCGTCAATGGCGGCGTCATTCCTCTCTCGGCGGTTCTCAACAACCAGTCGAATGGCGTAAACACTTGCACGGCGAATGGCGCCGCCGGTGGAGATCAATCGCCGCAGCTCACCTGGACCGGAGCGCCCTGGGGCACGGAGTCGTACGTGGTGGTTCTTTATGACGTGACCGCAGCCTTTACCCATTGGGGAATCTATAACATCAAGGGCAGCGCGACGGGGTTGCCAGCCAACGCGGGCGTGGCGGGAAGCACCTATGGAACGCAGATTGGAAATGATTTCGGCTTGGGCAACCAATACGACGGCCCATGCCCGCCGGCCGGCTACACGCCGTATGCGCACCAATATGTTTTCACGGTGTATGCCTTGAGCGGCAGGCTGAATCTGCCCGAGTCAGCGAACTTCCCGGCCAACGGAGAGACGCTGTATCATGCGCTGATTCGGGCGGGCGTGAATGGGCAGATTCTGGGCAGCGCCAGCCTTACCGGCTATTACTCCTCGACGCCCGGAACCTTCGGGGCAAATTGACCTTTGCCAAAGCTTTTTACGAGAATAGAAAGGCCGCCAGCGTTGAACTGGCGGCTTTTATTTATCAGCCGATTGCCCGCCCAGGCGACTGTTCCTGGTTCCCTGATCCCTAATCCCTGTTCCCTCGTACCTGATCTCTGCCCCCTGCTATCCTTATCTTGTGGACCACCTCAGCCGCATCGGCCTTTTGCGCCGCCGTTTGACCAAAGCCGGGCTTCATGGCCTGCTGGTTACGCATCTGCCTGACCTGCGCTATCTCTCTGGATTTACTGGCTCGAGCGCCGCACTGGCCGTTACCCGCCGCGCCGCGCGGCTGTTTACCGATGGGCGTTATGTGGCGCAGGCTGCCGCGGAGGTTTCCGCCGCCGAGGTCGAGATTGTGCATAGCTCCCCCTCGGTGGCCGCCGTCCAGTGGCTGGCCGCGCAATCCGGCGTGGAGTTTGCCGGCTTCGATCCGGCCAAGACGACCGTCGCCAATCTGGCTCGCTTCAAGGCTGCTTTGCCCGCGCGGCTGCGGCGGGGCTTTCTTACCGAGATTGCCAGCCCGCTGGTTGAGCCGCTGCGCATGGTGAAAGATGAGGACGAACTGGCGGTGATGAAGGAAGCGGCACTCGTCGGCTGCCGGCTCTTCGATCACATACTGGGCTTCATTCAGCCGGGGATGCGGGAGCTGGAGGTGGCCGCCGAGTTGGAGCATCAGGCGCGGCTGCTGGGTGCGGAGGGAATGTCCTTTGAGACCATCGTCGCCGCCGGGGCGCGTTCGGCGATGCCCCATGGCCGCGCCACCAGTGCCCGGCTTCCGCGCCGGGGCTTTGTGGTGATGGATTTTGGTATCATTCATAAGGGTTATTGCTCGGATATGACCCGCACCGTGCATTTGGGCGCGCCCACAGCCAAGGAGCGAGCCGCCTATGACGCGGTGCTGGAGGCGCAGGAGGCTGGGGTTGCCGCGGTTACCGCGGGAGCAAGCTGCGCGGAGGTGGACGAGGCGGCGCGCGGCGTGCTGCGCAAGGCTGGGTTGGCGGAGGCTTTTTCCCACTCCACCGGCCACGGCGTCGGGTTGGAAATTCACGAATCCCCACGCATAGGTGACAAAGAAAGTGCGCGGCTGCTGGCTGGAATGGTGATTACGATTGAGCCGGGGGTTTATCTGGCCGGAGAGTTTGGCATTCGCATCGAGGATATGGTGGCCGTTACGCGCAGCGGAGGCCAGGTGCTCACCCCCGCGACCAAGGCGCTGATCGAGCTGTGAGAGATGCGAACAAGAAATTACTCTTCGCTGAGGTTGCAAATGGATGAGTTCATTGAATCTCGCAAGGACGCAGAAGTTGCGCCGTCCCTACGGGACTCCGATTGAATGGTGTGGGAGCTTACCCCACGCTGAAGCGCGGGGCTAATAACCTTTGCGCCTACGGCGCGGAGTGTTTTGCAACAAGGGCACGACTTTAGAGGCTGCGGAAAAAGGGCTGAATTTGGGTGAAAATCCAGAAAATATCCCGCAGGGGCTAAAGCCCGTTCTTTATTATCAGTGTCTTGCGGCACGACTGAAGTCGTGCCCTGATACAAAACAGACTCGCTCGTGAGTTTTTCCGCAGCCTGTTTAGTTGGGCCGCTAACTGAGTAAAAAAAGCGTGGGCTTTAGCTTTTGAGGAACGAATGAAACCAGAAGACATTGCGGATTTGAAACAACTGATTGAATTCCTGCAAGCAAACCAGGTTGCCGAGTTCGACCTCGACCGGGGCGACCTGAAGATTCGCCTCAAGTTCTCTCCAGCCGAAGGCGCTTCCACCAGCCTGGGTGATCTGGGGCGGCTGCTCGGTTCCGCACCGGCTCCTGTGGCGCGCGCCGCTGCCGCGGCTACTCAACCGGCGGCTCCGGTCCAAACACCTGGTGAAGCGGAAGCCGGCTTGCACATGGTCAAGTCGCCGATGGTGGGCACATTCTTTGGTTCGCCTTCGCCGGGCTCCGCGCCGTTCGTCTCGGTTGGCGACCGCGTAGCCAAGGGGCAAGTGATCGGCATTGTCGAAGCGATGAAGCTGATGAACGAGATCGAATCCGACGCCGCCGGCGAAGTGGTCAAGTGCCTGGTCTCGAACGGCCAGCCGATTGAGTACGGCCAGCCGCTGTTTGCCGTGCGCATCAGTTAGGAACCTTTACACGGATCAATGTTTTGAAATTCTCATGGATCAATGTTTTGAAAGGGCACGACTTTAGTCGTGCCGCAAATGCTGCAATATGATTTGGGCTTTAGCCCCTGAGGGAAAGGATGAATCGTGCATGACTCACAGAATGATATTTGCCGTCAAGATTCTGAGTGTCACGCTAGTTGCCTGTTCGTCTCTATCCATTTCAATTTGGATCGGCTTCACAAAATTGAAAGGCTACAGCTCGAATCCTTTTACGTATGCGGTCTGTAATACTGAAACGCAAGCGAATTTCGAAAATGTAGCGGGTTGGGATTTCGAGGTGGAAGACTCCAGTTGTGACACTTTGGCGAAGGATGAGGAGGTTCGACTCTTTGCTATTTCCAGCCAAGCGAAGAACTCGCGTCTGGGAAGGTTGTTCGCACGGAGAAAGCTGATCTTCGCCTACGACCCTGGCACAACAGGTGTTAATGGACTGACTGTTCAGCCCAAAGATTCCAATCAAATCTTGATATCGCTTTCAAAAGCTTCATCCGTCATTAAAAAGGAAAGAACGCTTGGCGAATTAGTTGTCGATTACGACATTCAACAAATTGAATATCCATGAACTTCGATGTTGAACAACCAGTCATGAGAGTTTGATTGCCGAAAAGCATCCCCCAGGGGCTAAAGCCCAGATCATTTTGGGTCGTTTACGGCACGACTAAAGTCGTGCCCTTTCAAAGCAAGATTTAATCAGAGGTTACGTAGCTCGATAACTTCACAGACATAGCTCGCTAACTCCGCTCAAAAGGAATTCAATGTTTCGTAAAGTCCTGATTGCCAATCGCGGTGAAATTGCCCTGCGCGTGATCAACGCCTGCCGGGAGCTGGGCATTCGCACCGTCGCCATTTATAGCGAGGCCGACCGCGACGCGCTGCATGTGCGCTTTGCCGACGAGGCTATCTGCATTGGCCCACCGCGCCTGGCTGAGAGCTATCTGAATGTTCCGGCGGTGATCAGCGCGGCTGAGATTGCCGATGTGGATGCGATTCATCCCGGCTACGGATTGCTCAGCGAGAACGCCAACTTCGCCGAAGTCTGCCGCGCTTGCAATATTAAATTCATCGGCCCTCCGCCGGAAGTCACGCGGCTGATGGGCGAAAAAGACAAGGCGCGCATGGCGATGAAAAAGGCGGGCGTGCCGATTCTGCCCGGCTCGGACGGCGTCGTCGCCACGGTGGACGAGGCGCAGCAGATCGCTTGCGAGATCGGCTTTCCGGTGATTCTGAAGGCCAAGGCCGGCGGCGGCGGGCGCGGCATGAGAATCGTGCGCAGCGGCGAAGAACTGCCGAACCTCTATCACGCGGCAACCACCGAGGCGGCCAACGCCTTTGGCAATGGCGAGCTCTATATGGAGAAGTTCGTCGAGAATCCGCGCCACATTGAGTTCCAGGTGCTGGCCGACGAACACGGCAACGTGCGCACCCTCTTCGAGCGCGAGTGCTCGATCCAACGCCGCCATCAGAAACTCATCGAAGAAGCGCCCAGCCTGCAGGTGACGCCCGCCATGCGCGAGGAGCTGAGCAAGACGATCTGCCGCTGCCTGATGGATATCGGCTATCAGAACGCCGGGACGATTGAGTTCCTGATGGACGAGAATCGCCAGCTTCACTTCATCGAGATGAACACCCGCGTGCAGGTCGAGCATCCCATCACCGAAGCGATCACCGGCGTGGACATTGTGAAGGCGCAGTTGCTCATCTCGAGCGGCGCGCGGCTGGACGAGATTCTGCCCGCCAAGATTGAGATCCGCGGCCACGCCATCGAGTGCCGCATCAACGCCGAGCATCCGCGCAAGTTCACGCCGTCCGCCGGCCGGATCACCGCCTTCAACGTCCCCGGCGGCAACGGCGTGCGTGTGGACACGGCGCAGTACGCCGAGGGCGTCGTCCCGCCCTATTACGATTCGCTGATCGCCAAGCTGGTTGTCCATGGCCGCGACCGCGCCGAAGCCATCGCCAAGATGGAGCGCGCGCTGAGCCAGTTCATTGTGCAGGGGATCGAGACATCGATCTCATTGCATCAGGAGATATTTCTCGACCCGGACTTCCGCGATGGGTACTTTGACACCAGTTTCATGGAGAAGTTTTTGGCCAGGCGGAGCTGAAGGCCTGAGAGTCTAGCTGCAAATTTTCACCGTGATTTGCAGCGCCGGCCTCTCGGCCGGCTGTCGCGTGGACCTCCCGGTCCGCGCCGCACTCTGCCCGGATAAAAACCTTCCGTAATTTGGCCACAAGAATCGATGAGGAATCACGGGCAAGCGCGGGCGAGGACGCCCGCACTACAGCCGGTCAGGAGACCGGCGCTACAATCCGTGCATTCACAAGTTATAGATTATGGCAATAGGGTTAGAGCGATAAAATAAAAGTCCTTTACTCCCCGCCATTCCTCTTGTAATGTTCTTAACCAAGAGGGGTCGAAGATGATTGTCAATGGTTTGCAGGATTATCAATTGGGGCAGGTGATCACAGCGATTGGCGGCTTGGGCACGGCGGCTTTTGGGCTGGTGGATGCGGCCAAGGCCACCTTCAGCGGCATCAATCGATCGGGACTCAAGCACATTCATGAGGTGGTTGCCGAACTGGCGCCGGAGGGGGCAAGCTCCGGCGGACCGGTGAACGCGCTGCCGCAGCACAACATTCTGGAATCGCTCGAGGCCAATTGGGTGAATGGCAACGACCTGGCCAGCCAGAAGGCTATTGCCAAGTCGCTCATCAAGCTGCATTTGAACCCGGCCAACGCGACGGCTGTGGCCATCAAGACCAGCGTTGATCCGGCCGTGCTGACTTCGGTGGCCGGCAAGATCGTCTCGGGAGAGCCGCTCTCGCAGCAGGAGAGCGACGCCTACGCGCGCTTCGAACTGATCGTCACCGCTCTCTTGGATGAGGCCTATCAGCTCTCCGAGCAGGTCTATCGCAACTCGACCCGCGCCCTGGCAGCCATTGTCGCCGTGGTGCTGGCATTTGTGGGCGCCTGGTCGCTGGTGGGAAGCGCGCAGTTCTTTCACTCCACGGACCCGATTCTGGCGATTCTGGTCGGTCTGCTGGCCACGCCGCTGGCGCCCATTGCCAAGGATCTTTCGAGCGCCCTGGCCACCGCCGTCAATACCATGCAACTGGTGAAAAAGTAGGCTGCCATGACGCTTTTTATTGACCTTCGCGTGCAGCCGGTGGGGGGCGGATTGGCCGCCACGCCAGCCGTCTATCAGGGCACAAGCCTGAGCGACTACGCACCGTTGCGCCTGAATGACCTGCTGGACGCGATTCGCGGGCGCAACGTGCTGATCGCCGCGCACGGCTTCAATGTGGATCGCGCCGACGGCATTGGTTGCCTGGCGAACTGGGCGAGCCTGCTGCAACTGCCGCCGAACTCAGCCTTTATTGGCCTGTTGTGGCCGGGCGACTCGGTTTGGGCGCATGGGCTGGATTACCCCGACGAGCCGAAGATCGCCGATGAGGCGGGCGCCAAACTCGCCGAGTTCATGGACGCCTGCTTCCAGAATGCGGCCAGCATCTCATTCGCCTCGCACAGCCTGGGAGCGCGGGTGGTGCTCCAGACCATCTCGCGGATGAGCCGGTCAGTCCGCAGCTTGACGCTGATGGCTCCGGCCATCGACGACAACTGCCTGAAGACTGAATTCCAAACGCTGGCCGACAAGGCCAAGATCGGCGCGATCTCCATTTTGGCTTCGAAGAAGGATAGCGTGCTTTCGAAGGCCTTTCCGCTGGGCAACTTCTTTGCCGGCATCATCGCCGCGGGGCATCCGTGGTGGCGTGCCGCGCTGGGCCATTGCGGTCCGGTTGTGCCATGGCCGGCAAACTTTCAGGCTCCTTTTCTGCTGCCTGACGATTGGAAGTTCGAGCACAGCAACTACTTGCAGATCGATTCTCCGGAGCCCGCGCCCTGGCCGCTGCCGGTGAATGTGCCGCCGCCGTCAACGCCGCCGCCTACTGACAAAGGCTGGCAGGAGGCCTTTTCATCGGCCTTTGCCTCTACGCGCTTCTATTGAGAAATCAGGACGTCACGGCCATGGATTCACTTTCAAACCGGACTCTTCGGCCATCTTTCTTTGTTGCAGGTCGAAGCTGAAAAAACTCGTTGCGCCAAGTTCCAGAGCCGCGGCCACGTGCAGAATGTCGGCTGTACGCGTACCAAGTTTTGCGGTCAGGTGGCGAGAGAGTTGACCGGCACGTTTGAAGGCCATCTGAGGTAGGGATTGCCGTTGGAAGATACCGGAAGCCAATGCGCTTTCGAATTTTCTGAATGAAGCTTCTGCTTGTTTGCTCGTGATTTCCTTTCGGAACTCCTTCAGTCGAAAGGCATTGACCGCTTCCAGTTCAACCAAATCACTGATCAGGAACTTCCGTCCGTCTGTTTGCATGCGCCTTACCGCTTCCGCGGAGTTTGCATCCAGGCAGTAAAGCGAGACAACGAGGCTGGAATCCAGGTAGATCAATAGCGATCCCGATCCAGAAGGACTGTCTCCGCACCGCTCACGGGCAATAGTTTCTCACCATATATAGCGTGCAGATCCTTCATGAAATCAGGAAGAACGGGTGCTGCCGCTGCTTCGGGCGTCAGGCGGGCAATCGGCTTGCGCCGCTTGGTGATTTGGATCTCTTCGCCCCCAAGCAGGATGCGCTCCACCATCTTGAAGTCGTAGCGAAGATCGCGAACGGAAACAGTTCTCATGTGATACATATTAGCATCACATGAGAAAAAGTGAAATGAAAACGAGCCCCATCCCTTCCGCATTCTTTCAGGAGAGATGGGGCGCCTTTGGAATTTCGAACGATCTCCATTCGAAAATAGCTTCCGGAGTGGATCAATACGAGATTCTTTTGACCTTCAAGTAACGGCTGAAGCCGATCAAGATGATCAAGCCGCTCACGAGCAGAACGAATGAGCCGGGCTCTGGTGCTTCGCCGGAGATAACCGTACCGGAAGGTGTGGGCGGGTCCATGTAGGCGACGGTATGGTTGTCGGACTCGAATCCTCCGCCGCCGCTTTCGGTAAAGACAATCTTGTTGAAGTAACCGTTCTGGTCAAAAAAGTTCAGGAAGGCGAACTGCTCGCCGGAATCGTCGTTGAGGAAATCCGTATTGGGATTGCCGCAAAATGCGTTGGTCTTACTGGGGCAAGCGCCCACCAGGCTTTCGAACATTGCCGGCGTAAAGGTCAGCAGCAAAGTATTATTTTCGTAAAACTGGAGCTCGTTTCCGGAGTCCAGCGCCGAGAACCACAGGCCGAAGTAATTGACTCCAGGAAGAGTGCCGGAGGTGGTCAGGGTGAGCGTATAACCGTTCCCGGTAGAGAACAGCTCCGGATAGTAGCCGGTTCCCCCCGCGCCGCCGTATTGATCAGCGGCATACATCTCCAGACCGCCGGAGTACGATCCTGAGATCGCTCCGGTCAATCCGCCGATGGAGGCGATGGTAGGAAATACGCCGGCAGTGGGCACGGAATCCGTGGCGAAGGTCTGCTCGCCAACCCAACACTGCGGATCGGACCCGCAGAGAATTGCCGTATTGGGAGCTTGGACGCCAGCCGAGGCATAGGTCACCACGATGTCGTCGGCCAACAGGGCGGAGGCCGAAGCAAAAAAGAGGGAAGCCACGAGCGCATATTTTATGCAGTACTTTACGCCATGCGAATTCATCGGAGACGCCTCATTTCTGGATTGCTCTTAATTCTGGATAATTACTTTAAGTATAACCCAGAATCTTTTTCAATGCTCATGCCGCTAAAAATAATCCAATATTTATCGCTTTTTGTTCGCTTTTTTCGCCGCGCTGTTGTATGCTGGTTTCGCAACAATGGAGGTTGCCCATGGATTTTCAAAAAGATCTGATTGCTGAATATGACCGCGAAACCGCTTCGACGCGCAGGATGCTGGAGGCGATTCCCGCCGACGCCGATTTCGCCTACAAACCCCATCCCAAATCGATGAGCCTGGGCCGATTGGCCGGGCATCTTACAGATTTTGCAGGAGAATGGGCGCTCAATACGCTGCTCAAAGACAAGCTGGATATTCCGGCGGACCACAAGTGGGAGCAGTATGTGCCGGCCAGCAAGCAGGCGCTGCTGGAGAAGTTTGACGGCGGACTGCCCAAAGTTCGCGCGGCCATCGCCTCTGTAACTCCGGAGGGTTGGGACCAGCACTGGCAGTTCATCTTCGGGGGAAATGTGTATGTGGATGAGCCGCGCTGCGGGGTCTTCCGCTCGATGGTGCTCAGCCACATGATCCACCACCGCGCGCAACTGGGCGTCTACCTGCGCCTGCTCGACAAGCCGATACCCGGCACGTACGGCCCTTCGGCAGACGGAATGTGAGTTGCAGTTGTCAGTTGTCAGTTGTCAGTTTTCAGTTTTCAGTGGTTGCAGGCCAGGAAACTTCAATCAATCGGGAGATGCACTGCGCCAACTCCCGATTGTGCAGTAACTGCTGATCGTAAAAGAATCTGACAACTGATAACTGACAACTGAAAACTGAGAACTGAAAACTGACAACTGACAACTGAACCGGCTACTCTTGATTCATGGCCTTTTCATTTCCAAAGATCTATCCCATCCTTGACGCTTCTTTCATTCCAGCCACAGGCCGCGCGGAGTTTCTGCGCCGGCTTGGCGGCGAGCTGGCCGATGCGGGCGTTTCATTGCTTGAATATCGCAACAAGACCGGGTTGCTGGACGAACTCAAGGAAGACGCGGCGATTCTGCGCGCCGCGCTGCCTGCCGGCCAGGTCAAACTGGTTCTGGATGATCGCGCTGATTTGGTGGAGCAGATTGGCTTTGACGGCGCGCACGTGGATGCCGGCGATCTGACGCCTGCCGAGGCGCGCGCACTGCTTGGCCCCGAGCGCATCGTGGGAACCTTTGGCGGCGGCGCGGCGGGGCTGCTTGCTGGAATTCTCAAAGCTCCAGCGGATTACTTTTCCATCGGCCCGGTCTTTGCCACGCGAACCAAGCAGACCAGCTCGCCGCTGATTGGCATGGACGGCATTCGGCGATTGCGCGCTGAAGCGGGTCCGGCTCCGAGGCTTGTTGCGATCGGCGGCATTACGCTGGCCGCGGCAGCAGAGGCGCTGGAGGCGGGAGCGACCATGGTTGCCGTTGCCGGGGCGCTCTTCCGCCAGCCTGATCCGGCGGCGGAGTTCAAGCGGTGGAAGGCTGCTTTGTAGCGTGGACCGGGAGGTCCACGCTTGTTTCTACTTTGTGCCACAGTCAAATTGATCGAGCGTTATGGGAAAGAGATAAGTACCCGAGCCTAAAGTGTGAGGAGATCCCCCGGCTCTCCTAAGGAACAACTCTCATCCTTGTTCTTTCCCTGATTGTCCAGACCTTCGGTCTGGTGTCCCACTGCCGGGGTGGCAGTAGCAGTTTGACATTTACGGGAGTCATTCCCGATTTGTGCTTTTCTCATTTGCTCTTCGAAATTCGGCCTCAGTAAAAAATTTGAGGCACCGTCCCTACGGGACTCCGGCGACCATCTTGCTGTTCCTTTCCCACCGTTAAAACGGTGGGCTAATGACCACTGCGCCTACGGCGCGGGCGAGCTGGCGTTGTCCACGCCGTTGCTTTAGCAATGCACTCCTGTTGGCCCCTTTGATGGGCCGCAAACAGTAAAGCCCCCGGCTCTCCTAAGGAACAACTCTCATCCTTGTTCTTTCCCTGATTGTCCAGACCTTCGGTCTGGTGTCCCACTGCCGGGGGGTATTTACAGGCTCGCCTGGTTGACTTTCTTTCAGGAGCCTAAAGGCTCCTGCTCCCTCCGTTCCCTCTCAACGACAAAGGCACGGCAAAACTGACACCAGTGTGGAACTCAATCAACATGAGATCGGCTCAACTTTACGGCTTGGGCTGCGCGGCCAGCCACTGCTTCAGCTTGGGCTCTTGCAGCTTGCGCAGCTCGATGCAGCCGTCGATGCTTTCGAGGGCGTGCTTGACGGCCTGATCGGCGCTGGGAACTTTGTGCGCGGCAAAGAACTTTTCCACATCGGCGCGGGCGTCGGCGGTGCAGAATTGCCCGGTTGAACTGACCAGAAATGCGCCCAGTTCCGGAGTCAGCAACGGCGCAACATTCTCCCAGTGGCTCTGGATGAAATTCCAGGCCAGGTCGCGGTTGTCTTCGCTTTGCACTTCGATGCCCAGTCCAATGGCCGCGTCCTGGTTGCGGACCTTACCGCTGACCGCGTACTCCAACGCGCGCTGAACCAATGCGGGATCGGTGAAGGCGGTGAGCAATTGCAGCGCGCCCTCCTGGAACTCGGGATTGGCGGAGCTCTCGTAGATCTTCTGCAACTGGTCAAAGAGCGCGGCGTTGCCGTTGCGCGCGGCAATGGTGCAAGCGGTCTGGCCAAGCGTGGCGTCGACCGAAGCGGGATCATGCAGGAAGTTGCCGGCAATCTCCCGCGCCTGGTCGAGGATGACTGGATCAGCACCGCGACGGCCGAGCAAGCCGAAGAGCGTGGCGCGCAGCTCGCGCGTGTTGGCCGAGTCGCTCTCGGCGGGAGGAGCGAGCTGGGCGTAGATCGGACCGTAGGTTGCGCGAATCCAGGCGGCAATTTGGGCACGTTCTTCGGGCGTGGATGCGATGCGGGAGTAGGCGGAGCTGACGCCGTCCAGAGCCTCACCCACCACATCCGCGCCGGGATCGTTTTTGACCGCAGCGGCCAGGTCAAGGTAAGCGCCGATGGAGGCCTTGTTGGCGCGCACCTGCGCCCACTCGTCGCCAATCAGGCTGATGCGCTCGCTGGGATTCAACTTGCTCTCCACACCCGCCACCAGCTCCGCATAAACGCTGGCCGGATAGGCGCTGCGATAGTAGCCGCTGCCGTTGGCGTTGGCAAAGGCGCCGCCCGCGGGAAGCTTCAAAAAACTATCGGACGGCGATAAAAGCTGGCAATCCTCGCCGGCTTCGGTTTTGAAGCAAACCGGAATCGTCCACTTCTGCTTGGGATCGGGCTGGATGCTGGGCGAAAGATAGAAGCGCCGCTGGCTGACTTGCACCTTGCCGTCTTTTGCTTCGCCAAAGGTGAGCAGCGGCTCGCCCGGCTGCGCCACCAGGCTCTCCATGATCTTGTCCACAGGCTTGTGACTGGTGACCGTTTGCGCGCCCCAAAAGTCTTCGGCCGTGGCGTTGGCGTACTCATGCGCGGCCAGATAGTTATGCACGCCCTGGCGGAAGGTCTCCTCGCCCAAATAATTTTCCACCATCAGCAGCACCGCGCCGGCTTTGCCGTAGGAGATGCCGTCAAACATCTGCTCGATCTCTTCGCGCGTGTCGGCGTGGGCGCGAATGGCACGCGTGGTGGGCTGCGCGTCCAGCTCCAGCGTCTGGCCGACCTGGCTGGTGACCATCTGGTCGATATTCCACTCCGGATGCATTTTGCCGACGGCCTTGTTTTCCATCCAGGTGGCAAAGCCCTCGTTGAGCCAGATATTGTCCCACCACTGCATGGTGACCAGATCGCCGAACCACTGATGGGCCATCTCGTGCGCCACCACGATGGCCACGTATTTCTTGGCGTCCACCGAAGCCGTCTTGGGGTCCACCAGCAGGTCGGTTTCGCGATAGGTGATGGCGCCGAAGTTCTCCATGGCGCCGGCTTCAAAGTCCGGCAGCGCAATCAGGTCGAGCTTCTTGAGCGGGTAGGGAATGCCGAAGTAGTTGTCGTAATAATGCAGCACCCACTTGGCTACATCGAGCGAGTAAGGGGTCAGCGCAACTTTGTCCGGCGTCGAGCAGACGCGGATCGCCACGCCGTCCGATTCGCCGGTGGTGCATTGGAAGTCGCCGACCAGAAACGCGACGAGATAAGTGGACATCTTGGGCGTGGTGAAGAACGTGAGCGTGTGCTTGCCCGCGTCGGGTCCCGGCGTATCGCTTTCGATGGGGCTGTTGCTGATCGCCGTGTCGCCGCTATCGATGACTACGCTTACATCGTAAGTAGCCTTGAAGGCCGGCTCGTCAAAGCAGGGAAAGGCGCGCCGCGCATCGGTGGATTCAAATTGCGTGACGGCGTAGTTGCGCTTGTCGGTTTTGGAGAGATAGAAGCCGCGCAGCTTGTCGTTCAAGATGCCGGAGTACGAAATGGAGAGCGTCGCATGGCCCGCGGGGAGCTTCTCGGCAAAGGTAAAGGTGGCCTGCTCCTTGTCTTTATTGAGCGCGATGACGCCGGTCTGCTGCTTGTCGCCTACGGTCACCGTCACGCTTTTCAAATCGAGTTCGATGGCGTTCAGCGTGATGCGATCGGTTGGCTCGGCGAGGCTCACGTCAATCGTCTCGACGCCGGTGAAGGTGGCGGCCTTCAAGTCGGGCGTGAAGGCGAGCGTGTAGTGCTCGGGACGGACGGTCTGCGGCAGGCGTTCGGCTTGCAGGTTGCTGGTGAGCGTGAGCAATGCACAGGCCAGCAGGCTGGAAGCGAGTATTGCAGAATGGAAATTGCAATTCTTCATTGGGTCCTCGAAGGGTAGATGCAATTCAAAGGCTTTCAGTTTCCGGATTTTTCTTTGGCAGAAGTGAGTCCAGCAGCAGCAGACAGGCGCCGATGCAGACCGACGAGTCGGCGATATTGAAGTCGGGGAAGTGATAGCTGAAGATGTGCACTTCGATAAAATCCACCACCGAACCATAGGCGATGCGGTCATGCACGTTGCCGAGAGCGCCGGCAAAGATCAGCGCCAAAGCAATCGAGGTGAGGGTGAAGCGGTCGGCGAGACGGATCAGCACGATCAGCACGACAAGCGCCGCCAGCGACGAAAAAGCGATCAGCCCCCAGCGCACGGCGTGCGGCGAGGCGGAGTCTGCGAAGAGCGAAAAAGCCGCGCCGTCATTGGTCCAATGCGAGAGGAAGAGTACGCGCGGAATGACCGGGATGTGGTTGCCGTAGTGAATCTGACGCGTGACCCAGTCCTTGGTCGCGCGATCAAGAAAGATGAGGACGGCGGAGATGAGTAGCAGCCAGTGCAAGCGGCGAGGGGCGGTGAGGTTCATTGCATTTCCTTATGAACAGGAGGTTTGGACTTCATGTTCTTCCAACTTATTGGATCATCATCTTTGCACTGCGGCAAAGCAACCGAAAGGCAACCGCAGGTCCTTCGACTCCGCTGCGCTCCGCTCAGGATGACAGAGTTTTTGTTTTGCAATCCTTCATGCCGGATCAATCATCTCCTGAGCGAAGTTGGTCTACAAATGTTTATCCACAAAATGAACTGTGCTTTGTTTACCCACAAAATGAACTGTCATCCTGAGCGAAGTTGGGCGCGTTCTATGCGTCCAACGCAGTCGAAGGACCTGCGGTTCCCACGGGATGAATGCAACGAATTTCGGAGTTGCATTATGAAATCTTTTCCATCGGAGGATCAATCTTCATCTCCGCCAACGCATCGCTGCAACGCGTGCAGACATTCTGCCAGATGCCGTAATTGGCAACCTCCGGCATGAAGTTCCAGCAGCGAGCGCATTTGTGGCCGGTAGCGGGCAAAACCGCGAGCCACAAACCAGACATAATACGAGTCGTTGAAAGAACTGATTCAGCAAGAAGATCATTCATTTCATCGGTTTCTGAATCTTCGAAAACACGGACTTGAGAAACGTTGAAAATCTCTTTCAGATGCGATTCATATTTCTTCAATTTGGAAAATATATCATTCGTCGCATAGATGCGTACTTCAGCTTCTAGACCTTTGCCTATAGCTTTTGTTTTACGTGCATCCTCTAGCGACCTTAAGACCGCATCGCGGATCTCGAAGAGGCGCTTCCACTCCTCAAGAAGCGGTACCGGATCTTCAGAAAATACTTCCTCCGGCTTGGGAAAGAGCGCCAGATGCACGCTTTTCGCGCGGCCTTCGACCGCGGGCAAGTAATCCCAAACTTCATCGGCGGTGAAGCTGAGGATGGGCGCGACGAGGCGGACGAGGGCTTCCGTGATCTGCCAAAGAACTGTCTGCGCGGAGCGGCGTTCTTTGCTCGTCGGCGCGAAGGTGTACATGCGATCCTTCAGCACATCGAGATAGAAGTTGCTCAGGTCGGCGACGGCAAAATCATTCAATGCGTGATAGACGCGATGGAACTCGAAGCGCTCATACCAGCCGAGAATATTTTCCGTGAGCTCGCGGGTGCGGGCGAGCATATATTTGTCGAGCGGCAGGAGATCAACCTCGGCGACGCGGTCAGTCGCGGGGTTGAAACCGGCAAGATTGCCGAGCAAAAAGCGGAAGGTGTTGCGAAGCTTGCGATAGATTTCGGCGCAGCGGGCCATCAGGTTTTCGCTGGCCGCCATGTCTTCGCGGAAGTCGATGGAGGCAACCCAGAGGCGCACAATCTCGCCACCCATGCGGTTGGCGATGTCCACCGGATCGACGCCGTTGCCGAGCGACTTGCTCATAGCGCGTCCTTGCTCGTCGAGGGTCCAGCCGGCGGTGGTCACATGCGAGTAGGGCGCGCGGCCACGCAAGGCGACCGAGGTCAGCAGCGACGAGTGGAACCAGCCACGATGCTGATCGCCGCCCTCCAAATACAAAACCTGCGTGCCTTCATTCTTTTGGAAGGAGGTGTAGGCGGGCTGCAGCTCCGCGTCCGACTCGCAGACCGCCAGCCAGCTTGTGCCGGAGTCCACCCAGACGTCGAGAATGTCCTTCTCCTTGCGGAACTCCGCGCCGCCGCAGTGGGCACACTTGGAGCCAGCCGGCAGCAGCGCATCGGCGGCGGGCGTGCGCCAGGCCTCGATGCCCTCGCGCGCAATCAGTTCAACCACCGAGCGGTTCAGATCGGCGGAGACGAGGGGCTTGTTGCATTGCTCGCAGAGGAAGACGGCGATGGGCACGTCCCAGATCTTCTGGCGGCTGATGCACCAGTCGGGGCGCGTGGCGATCATGTTGGTGATGCGCTCCTTGCCCCAGGCCGGGTCCCAAACAACTTTGTCGATCTCTTCGATGGCCAATTGGCGGAAGGTTGTCTCCGAGCCGTCGGCGCGCTTGACCGGCGTCTCCATGCCGATGAACCACTGCTCGGTGGCGCGATAGATGACCGGCTTGTGGCAGCGCCAGCAGTGCGGGTAGGAGTGCTCCAGATCGCGGCTCCCAAGCAGAGCGCCGCGCTCTTCGAGCAGGGCAAGGATGACCGGATTGGCGGCCCAGACCTTCAGGCCGTCAAAGGCGGGCGGAGCGGCCATCGGCCATGCTTCGGGGTCCACGGTGATGCGGCCCACCTCGTCCACGCGGCAGATGGGGTCCAGGCCGTAGCGCAGGCCGGTGTTGTAATCATCCGCGCCGTGGGCAGGGGCGGTGTGCACGGCGCCGGTGCCCGTGTCGCCGGTGACGTAAAGGGCATTGACGCCAAGGATCGAGCGCTCCAGAAAGGGATGCTGGAAGGTGGTGCGGTCGAGCGCACTGCCTTTGAAGCGCGCAAGTTCCGTGGTTGTGCCCAGGTTGCAGGCGGCGCGGACGGCCTCAGCCAATTCGGCGGCGACGATGTAGACTTCGCCGCTCTCAACTTGCAGGGCCTCATACTCAAAGCCGGGATGAAAGGCGACGGCCAGCGACGCGGGCAGGGTCCACGGCGTAGTCGTCCAGATGATGGTGGAGACTTGCTTGCCGGCGAGCGCGGGGTGAATCGCTGCCGAGGCCGAGGTGAGCCGGTAGCGCACATAGATCGACGGGCTGGTGTGCTGGGCGTACTCGACCTCGGCCTCGGCCAGCGTGGTGCGGTCGTGGATGCACCAGTAGACCGGCTTCAGGCCGCGATAGACAAAACCCTTCTCCAGGAAGCCGTAAAAGGCCTCGAGGGTGCGGGCTTCATAGCCGCGCGACATCGTTTTGTACGGATCGCTCCAGCGGCCAAAGATGCCAATGCGCTCGAATTGCGAGGTTTGCAGGTCCACGTATTTTTGCGCATACGAGCGGCAGGCGGAGAGAATCGCCGAGGCAGGCAGCTCCAGCCGCTTGCGGCCAAGCTGCTCTTCCACCTTGATTTCGATGGGCAACCCGTGGCAATCGTAGCCGGGAACGTACGGCGCGTCAAAGCCGGCCATGGTCTTTGACTTGACGACAAAGTCCTTGAGCCCTTTGTTCAGCGCATGGCCCAGATGGATGGGTCCATTGGCGTAGGGCGGGCCATCGTGCAGCAGGTAGGCGGGGCGTCCAACGCCTGCTTTGCGCAGCTCGGCGTAGAGATCAAGTTCAGCCCAACGGGCCAGCCTGAGCGGTTCATTCTGCGGCAGATTCGCCTTCATGGGGAAGGCGGTTTGCGGCAGGGTCAGCGTCGCCTTCAACTCCGGTGCTGGAGACATCGTTACTCCCTTGGTTCGTCGGTTTCAGTCCATCTTCTAGTGTAAATGCCTGGGGGAAATTTTTTCCTGGTAACAAACCGCCTACCTGATCCGTCTATTGATTACGCGCAGTCGGACCGCGCCGAAGCCGGAATAGCCTTGCGGTTTATCGCTGCTGAAAGAGATTTTATAGCGGATTTCAGAGCGGTTGGCGCGTTAGTTCGTGGGATTGTCGTTGCCCTTGAGCGAATGATTCTCCACGAGTTGTTAAAGGTTTGATTGACAGAAGCAGCCACATATAGTCATTGCAACTATATGTGTAGTAGTATCCGTCAAGGGGTGGAGTCAGGCATAATGATTAGTGTGGACCTGGAAACGGAGAGTGTCTCACTTGGGCAGCTCGATAAACGCCCTGAGGCGACCAATACAGAACCAATTATGTCAAATCACTTGCCCACCCAGACCGAACTAGAACTGCCAGTGGCCGCGGCCCCGTCGGACGCCGTGGAACTTGATCTGAAATTCGGCTTCCCGGTGGAAGACAAAAATATATTTTCCGAGCTATTTGAGACATTCCGCGATGTCTTTTTCCCGCCCAAGCTGCCGCCGCTGGTGCTGACCTCGAAGCCGATTCCAGTGCCGGACCGCATGGCGGTCAAGCGCAATCCATGGGCCGTGGGTGCATCCGCTTTTCTCAATGCCGGAATCATCGCGGCCTTGTTGATTACCGTCGTCAAGCCGTTTATCGAAAAGAAGCCGGTTGTGGCGATGACGCCGATAGATTTGACCGAACCCAAACTGGAAGGACCGCATGGCGGCGGTGGAAGCCAGGAGAAAACGCCGCCGGTGCAAGGCCGGGTTCCACCGAAGATGCAGGCGCCCAAAGTGGCTCCACAGGTGGTTGAGCCCCCGCCGCCCATGGTCGATGTGATTGACGAGATCCCGGACAATCCCAACCTGCAAAATTTTGGCATGACGAACTCCAACGTCAAGCTGGCTACCGGCGGAAATGGCACTGGCGGCGGAGTGGGAAATGGTCATGGGTTGGGATACGGCGACGGGTCAGGCGGAAACTGGGGCGGCGGACTGGAGCACGTCGGCGGAAAGGTGACCGCGCCTGTGGCCTACATTCAACCGGACGCCGAGTTTTCCGACGAAGCTCGCCGCGCCAAATATCAGGGAGTGGTGCTCGTTTATCTCATCGTGGACAAAAATGGCAATCCGCAGAATCCGCGCGTGGTGCGAGCGTTGGGGATGGGGCTGGACGAGAAAGCCATCGAAGCGGTGATGAAATACAGGTTCCACCCCGCGATGAAGGAAGGCAAGCCGGTGGCGGTGCCCATCAATATCGAGATCAATTTCCGGCTCTATTGACAGGAATGCGCCGTCCCTACGGGACTCCGAATGTTTTGTCGGCATTCCTGACCCACCGTTGAAACGGTGGGCTAATTACCTTTGCGCCTACGGCGCGGGATTTGATGCGCAAAGCAGGCTTTGATGCGCTAAGCGGGCTTTGATGCGCTAAGCGGGCTTTGATGCGCTAAAGATTTACGTCCAACCCTGCGGAAGGATATCTATCAGGCGCTTTCTGATCCCTGTTCCCTGATCCCTGTTCCCTGACCCCTGTTCCCTGTTCCCTGTTCCCTGTTCCCTGTTCCCTGTTCCCTGACCCCTGTTCCCTGTTCCCTAATGCCTGTTCCCTGCTTTTAGAACGGCTTTTCGCTCAGGAACGGTTCCGGCTTCAGGGAGCCGTCGCGCTGGCGGACGAGCATCTGCACCTTGCCCTCGGCGGCGTCCAACTCAGTCTTGCAGGCGGCGGAAAGGCCCACTCCCTCTTCGAAGAGTTTGAGCGAGTCTTCGAGAGCAAGGTCGCCCTTCTCCAGTTGATCGACGATGGCTTCGAGCTTTTTCAGCGAGTCTTCAAACGACGGCATGGCAGGACTCCGGGAAGTGTTGTAGAAGATTAACTCGAAACATGACATGGAGCAACGGAACCTTGTGAGGGCGGCCATGCAACTGTTCGAACAAAATCTGAATGCTGGGCCAGTTCGCTTGGGACAATGGTTCCAGGCAATGAAACGAGAACAACCTGAACACCGCTTTTTCGCGCCATCTTCATGGCAGGTACGCAGTCAGTATCCGCTGTTACCAAACCTATTCTATCCACACATTTCGATACCGAATA
>Ga0181520_10003863_pt1 | contig 25772 bp, 22 predicted proteins | sample PEATcosm2014_Bin_29_FD_132451 | JGI IMG/M metagenome (GOLD analysis project Ga0181520, IMG submission 132451) | Peatland microbial communities from MTU Mesocosm Facility, Houghton, MI, USA - PEATcosm2014_Bin02_30_metaG | ecosystem: Environmental > Terrestrial > Soil > Wetlands > Peat | place...
AGTTTATCATCTCTATAACTACTGCAGTTAGTTCAGCTCTGTTATTGGGCTTAACGCTCGGACTCTGGCCGTATTTTTTCCTGTTCGTGATACTACTTACCCTTCTTGGGATGGTTCCACTCGGAAGTGGTATCATAGTTATACCAATTGGAATTATCGCAATGCTGACGGGAGATACCTGGGGTGGATTGTGGTGTTTGCTGATATACCTGACAATTATTTGTAATATCGACAGTGTCCTGAGGCCTCACTTGATTCCAAAAAAAGCGAACCTAATTCCAGCTGTTACAACGCTGGCAACCTTTTGTGGAATATATTATTTTGGAACACTGGGAATTGTCTATGGTCCACTAATCGTAATCTTATTAATGACAACTCTGGACATATACATATCAACCCATCCTAGGCAGCTAGCAAAATCGTAATTGGTATTAATCATTATTTCTTTTTTGACAGTCTCTTCTTGGGCTTTTGGTTATTTTTCAAACTTAGCAAGGCTATACACAAAATGCCGACCACGACAAATAAAGTAAACAGATACCACACACTACTAATCAGAGGAAAAACGGTTAATAAGAAGGTAGCGATTAGTAATCCGGCAATCATATAGTTGGTGTTTTTAACCAGCCATATGACTTGAGGCGAGTTTGATTTTGAGTTGAAAATTTTCGAAATCTGAGCACGAACCCAAACGGCTATTTTTGAAGGTCCCGCCAGGAAAGTGAAGACGATTAAGACTAACATCAACACAATCGCAACGCGATCGTAATAGATCAAGTCCTTTGTGTAAATGTTAAATATGGCCTGAGCTGACGCCCCATTACTGTTTCGGAATGCGTTATCTAAACTTGCAATAAATGGGTAACGGGTCAAATAAACAGCCTGGACGTTTAGGACTAATAAAACTATGCTTGAGATACCAAAAATCATCAACCCCTTGCGTTTATTCTCGGCCAACCATAAACCACCAGCTCCAAGAATTAGCATAGGTATTATCATGATAAGTGCAGCATTGTTAATTACGTCAAAAGCGAACAAAACGGTAGGCATTTGTTGAATGTGGGCGATTTGTATCTGCTTGTTAAACTGGTTAGGGGTTATATTGCTGACGAACGATAAACCTTTTGCTGATAATTTATTTCGAATATTCGAATAAATCGGGTTAACATTAAGCATTAGATTATCACCACTAAAATATAAGAGGCTGTTTTTGTCTGGACTGTTAGTGCTTGCTTTCTGCAAGCTGTTAATTAGACCACTGTGGGCCTGTTGGTTCAGTTTTTTCCATGCGTTAATAAATGCTTGAGTTTGCATTAACTTGTTAATTTGTTGCTCAGTAAAGCTCTGTAGGCTGCTACTAATCGGTCCTGCTAGGGGTTTCGCTTTATCCGGCAATAAACTAGATACGTAGCTATTGACATTGACTTTTGCAAAAATGGTATTCGATAGAGAATTTGAAATATCACTGCGAACATTCGAGTTTTGGATTACTTCACTGGTTTTATCCACCCAGACATCAGTACTGACGATATTAGTCTTCAACCAATATCCGGCTATTGAGAATACGAAAAACAATGCAGAAACAACAATAAGAACCCCCGAGATCCACGAAATTAATTGTTTGTGGCCATTGCTCTTCTTTGAGATTGTAGTTTTCTTAATCATTTCTACTTCCTTTTCTAATCTAGATATTCGTTCCTCTAAATCAACGCCACCATCCAAGTTTGATTTGCTTTTATTAGGCGCCATAATTTAATTGTAAGCGCTTGGTACATGAAATCAAGCACTAGGGGGTTTAGGTCGTATTGATTAGATAGAAAGAATTTGTCGCTTGAGATATAATTAGAGTATGGGGAAGTGGAAATTAGTTATTATCCTAGCATTAGCACAGTTTGTGATGATTTTAGATAGCACTGTGATGAATGTATCCATTTCAAAGGTTGTTGTCGACCTGAACACAAACGTCAACTCCATGCAAGCAGCAATCACTTTTTACACATTAACGATGGCTGCTTTGATGCTAATTGGCGCCAAATTATGTGCAAAATGGGGTCTAACAAGGGCATTTATTATTGGATCTATTGTCTATGGTATCGGTTCATTAATTACCGGACTTAGTCAAAACATTGTCCAGTTATTTGTTGGCTGGTCGGTCATAGAGGGTCTAGGGGCGGTATTGGTGATCCCTGCAATCGCTGCTTTAATTGCTAACAATTATATGGGTAACGATCGCGTGAAGGCGTTCGCTGTAATCGGTGGGGTCAGTGGCGCCGCAGCCGCCGCTGGACCATTGATAGGCGGCTTTATGACAACCTACTCGTCTTGGAGATATGTTTTCTTCGCTGAGTCAATAATTATGATCTTGGTGCTGTTTTACGCACGTAAATTTAAGGGTGGTAAAACGAGGGAGAACAAACCAATTGACATGCCAAGTGCTTTACTGTCTGCTTTTGGAATGGCAATGGTCGTGTTTGGAATGCTACAAAGCAAAGTTTGGGGCTGGATAACTCCGATATCCAAACCGGAAATCGCAGGCTATGCGATTGCGCCACTGGGTATATCTATAGTGGCGTATTTGCTACTAGTTGGTTCTGTATTAATATGGCTGTTTTATAACCGTCAGGTTCGACTAGAAAAAGCCAAGAAAAATCCCTTACTGCAAGTTTCAATGTTATCGATTGCTCATCTTCGATCTGGTTTGTCCGTGTTAATGTCGCAATATCTAGTTACTGCTTCCGTATTCTTTGTTATACCCGTATATTTACAAATGGTCCTGGGACTTGACGCTTTACAGACAGGACTAAAAATATTCCCACTATCGGTGGCATTAATACTCGCTTCAATCGCAGGTACGCGGATGGCTACCAAACGGAGTCCTCGTCAAATAGTACGGATAGGACAAATTCTGCTAGTCGTTGGCAGCGTATTTCTATTAGCTTCGCTTGATGCGTCTCTAAAAAGTGTATCGTTTGCAATCTCGATGTTCTTGGTTGGCGCAGGCTTAGGTCTGCTAGCATCACAGCTTGGTAATATAAATACATCAGCCGTGAAGGAAGACCAAACCAATGAAGTCGGGGGCCTGCAGGGGACATTTCAAAACCTCGGCTCGTCTCTAGGCACAGCATTGGTTGGATCGATCGTAATTTCAACCTTAACCGCTGGGTTCCTATCGAGCGTTTCGGCAAGTACGTTTCCGAATAATATAAAAGATAATATATCCAATAACGTTTCTGTCGCACAGATTATTCCAAGCAGTCAAGTCGAATCAATAGCTATCAGCAAAGGCGCCTCACAAAGCGACGCGTCTCAACTTGCAAGTATATACTCTCAAGAAGAGTTGGATGGTCTACGTCAAGGCATTTTCTTCCTAGTAATTATCTCAACCTTATCGATTTTATTATCAAGAAAATTACCAAACAAAATACCTGCGACCAAGAAACGAATCGGAATAGTTTAGTTATTTATTAAAGTATCCCGCGTCGATTAGTTACGTCATCAAATGGACCATTTGTTGAGATACGCATACCAAGAGAGTTATAATATGTTCATGAGCCGAAGAAAACGTAAAGAGCTTCTGGGATTACCGATTATAATTTGGAAGTTACAATTGCTGTACGTAGCCGTAGCGCTGATGATTTATGTCGTGTTAGTATACTTTTTGATTTTAATTCCGATCCACACGTTAAATAAAACGGTTTTTACCGTTTGCTATGTTTTGTTGATGGTCGCCATCAACATAATCTGGCGCTCAATATTAGCTAACGAGCGACCAGGGCGGTTCTAGGCACGATTATTAATTAATGCTGATTTTAGATATGCTTGCTAATATCTGCAACTAAGCAGAAAATATAGTTATAAGGAGGTTTGTCATGCAACAAGCTATAGCGTCAGTTTCAGTCGTGGTAATAATACTAATAATCATTCTGGTCGTCAGCAGTATTAAAATTATCAAACAATACGAGCAGGGTGTCGTTCTAAGGCTTGGAAAATTGAGGGAAAGCATAAAAGAGCCGGGAATATGTTTTATCATTCCGGGTTTCGACCATCTGCGAAGAATAGACATGCGTACAATCACGCTGCCGGTTGAATCGCAAAATGTAATAACCAGGGACAATGTTTCAATCGATGTCGCGGCCGTTGCTTACTACCAGGTCTCAGACTCAATCAAATCCGTGGTCTCCATCGAAGACGTAATGTCAGCAATTTACCAGATCGCTCAAACTACAGTTAGAAATATTGTCGGCCAAAATATGCTAGATGATGTCTTGAGCCAAACAGTCAAAATTAACCTAGATGTAAAAAAAGTTTTGGATAAGACGTCTGAAAAATGGGGTGTATATGTTAGTATGGTTGAACTTAAAGACATAAAACTACCTCCGTCAATGCAAAATGCAATGTCGGCAGCAGCCCAAGCAGAACGTGAAAAACGGGCAAAAATAATCGCCGCCGAGGGCGAACAGATGAGTGCCGATTCTTTAGCTAAAGCCGCTGACGTAATTTCGAAGCACCCGATAGCTTTGCAACTCCGAAACCTGCAGGTTCTTTCCGAAATTTCTTCTGATAAAAGTAATACCATTATATTTCCGGCGCAATTTATGGACACTGTCGCTAGTGTTCGACAGTTCATGCAAAAAGAAGACCAACATAAAGAAAGGGATTAGATTGCATATAAAAAGGCCTCCAACAAACAGATTGTATTCGGTTATTTTAATTAGCTTTGTTATTGCGACCATGGCAATGCTTGGACTTATGTATTGGCAGGGTAATCAGAAAAATGGCGAGTCAACTCATACCGATAAAATAGTATCGAAAGAAAGCGATTACGTAGGCTGGAAGACGTATTCCGACAATTCGCTGAATTTCTCGTTCCAATATCCTTCCACCTGGACAGAGATCAGTAGTACTGGTGAATCGGCGGAAACGATTGCAACGTTGACATCCCCAAACATAGCGGCGGAAACTAAAGGAATGACCAAGGGTCCCAATTTAGATATTAGCGTCAGTGTCGAGAAAAAATCCGGTTCAACTGGCGCTTACGCCTCAAACAGCATAGCAGCGCTTCGAGCCGATCAAAACGGTCAGGACACGTCACAATATTTCACTAAAAAATATTTAGAAAACATCAACTCTGTACCGTTTACGGAATTCGACATGATTTCTAATCCGCCGTATTTCGCCGCGGTGTTCCCGGACGGAGATAATTATGTAACCGTCGACTTTTCAACGACAGCAACCAAAAATAAACTTAGCGAAACGTCAATCAAAATACTTGATTCGTTCAAGTTGATCTAATTATTCCTTTTCAGCTAGCTCTGAAAGCTCCTCGGAGGCTTTTTGTATAATTCCAAGAGCTTTTTCTATCTTTTTGTCGTCATCAGTGTGATTAATCTTGGCTAGAGCCGGCATTATATCCTTCATCGCAGATCTGATTTTAACGAGTTTCTTAACATCGTCCTTTTCCCATCTTTCCCAGGGATTTTTTAACGGATGTTTCTCAGTTTCTTTACGTCCTTCATCGGTAATTGTGTAGACTTTTTTATCATTTTCAAATTTTATAGAAACTAAATCCTCGTCTTCGAGAAGTTGCAGGGTAGGATAGACCGACCCAGGACTTGGCCTCCAAAGTCCTTCGCTTTTTTCTTCTAGTTTGCGCATCACATCGTAACCGTGCATTGGTCCTTCTATTAGAACGTTCAGTATTATATATTTCATGTCTCCGCGTCTTGCCTGCATAAAACGACGCTTCCATCCATGTCCATGATGATGCTCGTGACCGTCAAAGTGTCTTGGTCCAAAATCATAATCTTCCATATTTTCTCCTTTATAATATTTTTGTTGACATTCAGCGATATATCGCTATAATTAAATTATACAAGTCGATATATCGTTATGTCAAGCAAATGTTTTAAAATTATGGAGAAATAATGTACGACGTCTTAATAATAGGTGGTGGCCCTGCGGGACTCAGCGCAGCAATACAGGCCAAAAGATACAATCTTAATACGATTACGGTCGCATCGGATATTGGAGGTAAGATTAAAAATGCTCACAATATCGAAAACTGGCCCGGCGATTTCGCAATCAGCGGGAACGAACTAACAAACAAGATAATCAACCACACAAAAGAAATTAACGCCAATCTAGTTGAGGATGAAGTGAAAGCAGTTAGAAGCGACCGTGGCAGCTTCAGTGTTACTACAGATGGAAAACAATACACTACGAAACGTATACTTTTAACTGTAGGTAATGAGCGGGTTAGATTAAATATACCCGGTGAGGAAGATTTTTTTAAAAAAGGCGTCTCATATAATGCGAATATAGAAGGTGAGTTATGTATTAATAAGACTGTCGCAGTTGTTGGAAGTGGCGACAGCGCTTGTACTAGCGCGCTGTTTTTAGCAGATATAGCCAAAAAAGTATACCTGATGTATCGTAGCAAAAACCTAAAAGCAGAGCCTATTTGGATCGAGAAAGTTAAAAAGCATCCAAGAATTGAACTTTTGTCCGACACTATGCCGGTAAGCATACTAGGTGACAAGGTAGTTAAGCAATTGGAGTGCGACAACGGAAAAAAACTGGACATTGACGGCGTCTTTATTGAGATAGGTTTCAATCCGTCTAACGGCTTAGTAGATAGTCTTGGGCTAAAAACTGATACCGACGGATTTGTGGTTGTCGACAGCGAGCAAAAAACAAGCAAAGACAATGTTTGGGCGGCAGGTGATATTACTACAAATTCAGGAAAATTAAGACAAATCATAACCGCTGCCTCGGAGGGTATGGTCGCGCTCAATAGTATCTACAATGACATTAACAAGTAGAATTATAGATATTTTTTCATAAACCGGATCATTTCGATCATATCAAACAATACTTATAATAATTAACTTCCGAATCTAACACATTCTGACCGTTTTCAGCTGCGTTATAATATTTAAGATGGCTGATATATTTAAGTTTAACGATATTGCTAAGAAAGATTTGAGCATATTAGTAGCCGGAGGGGTTGGGGTACTTCCAACAGATACCATATATGGGCTTGTTACCTCAGTCAATAATCCCAAATCTGTCAAAAGACTATATGACCTAAAAAGTCGCGAAAATAAACCCGGCACAATTATCGCCTCTAACGTTCAGCAAATTATTGATCTAGGTATTGAACAGAAATACATTGAAGCAGCCCGTCGATTTTGGCCAAACCCAATCAGTATTATTCTCCCTGCGGATGACTCGCTTTCGTACGCCCATCAAGGTAAAAATAGCCTGGCGTTCCGAGTAGTTTCTGATCCCGAAGTCAGGGCACTACTGAATATTACGGGGCCGTTGCTGACAAGCAGCGCAAATCAACCAGACATGCCAGTTGCAAGCAACCTAGACGAAGCCAAAGAATATTTCGGAGAAACGGTTGATTTTTATATAGATGGCGGGAATATCGAAAACTCCACGGCTTCGGCTGTAATCAAAATTGACGAAGGTGGAATGGTCGTCCTGCGCGATAACCCGATATTAAACAAATACAAAAAGTCTAACAATTAGAAAAAATAACGAAGCTTACCTTTTGGGCAAGTGTTTTTTGTAGAATTTAGTCAAATGACTAAACTTAGCCGTATCGGAATTAATAAGGTTCAGAAAACTGCGCGGTGTAGCAATGTGACTGATAACTTTTGCATAACGATCACTTGGACTATCTAAAGATTTTTTAAAATACCTACTTGCGCCTATTGCCCATAATTGAGGCTGATTACCCGCAGGCTTGAAACCTTCAAGGGGATCTATTATCTCCGGGAAAGTATCCATATATTCGACCGCTCGCGAAGAAACCGAAGCGCTCCTTGTCATCGAATGTTTTTTTGATGCCGAATGAAGTAGCGCCTGCTCGTGCGTCCAGACGTATCTGGTGTGATACTCATCGATTTCATCGTGACAAGCAACTCCCGACAGGTAACCCGCTTCAGTCTCTAATTTTTCCATATATTTTTCAACCTTCCCCACGTAATCTGCCGAGATGTAGTCCGGGTTGATATAATTCAGGGCATGCAGTGAGTCACTGCTGACAGGATCAATGTCTTTACCTTCGCCGTCACGGGCTACAATAAAGTGGTCGTCTTGCCACAGGCTTTCAATACCCGTGTCGGTCATTTTTTCAGCCAAATCTATCAAATCCGAACGGAAAAGTGCAATTCCAATCGCCCTCAAGGCAGAGGCATTCTGAAAATGAGCCAACGAATAAACAATCGGGTATTTAGTAGAGGTATTTTCGTGATTTATTTCTGAATCTTTCCAATAGGTGACTTTCAAAGCAAATTTTGTGCCACCGGAAAAACTGGGATCTTCGTAAAATAGCCCCCCGCGAATGTGTGATTTTATATATGCAATACCAGCTTCGATGTTATCAGCATAAATATCTAGGATATTATCATCGCCGGATTCGTTAAGGCTGGCAATAGCAAGTAGAAAAATTGCCGTTGTGTCGCAGGCATTATAAGCAGAGCTTTTGCCGTTCATAATTACTGCTGGCAGCTCGTGATGAATCTTACCTGGCTCTTCACCGGTAATCGGGTCGGCTTTTTTACCTTGGTTTTCGGCAGAGAAGGCGATTTGTTCACGCATGCCTTTTTTATCGCCAGATAGCATAGTATAGATCAAGCTGTCCCGCGTAAAGTTGCTAGGATAATTCGGATATGCAGCTTGATACAGGAAAGAATTCCTTACACGCAGTAAACTCAGCGCTTTCTTAGCGTTTCTTTTGGTCCCTTTCAGGGGCTTTTTCATCTTTAATCCCATCACCATAGGGGCTTAATTTACACCAAAACCATAAGTAATTCAAGTGCATAATGTAGTCATTTTTGCTATAGTGTGTTCATGTATAAAAAAACTCCCATAAATGCGGCATGGCACAGTGATAAACCAACTCTATTCGTTGTTTCTTGCTTCGAGAGAGGATTTATTAAATGCTCCGATTCGGTAATAGATATCGGTTGCGGATTTGGCAGGAATGCTAATTGGTTATCATCAAAAAACGCGGACGTAACGGCCGTTAATATTGACAACGACGAACTAGCCGAAGCCAAACAAAAGTCTGAAAAATTAAGATTTAGGCCTCATTTCATTCTAGGAAATTTCTTGGAATTGGATTTCAACGAAAGACGCTTCGATACTGCTCTTGATTTAGGGTGTAGTCATATGTTATCAAAAACCGATCAATTACTATTCGAAAAGCAAGTTGCTAAAATCATTAAGCCCGGGGGTTTATTAGTTTATTTTGGTTTCTCAAAAAAACACCCGGCTTACGACAATAGTAAACCAAGAGCTATTTATAGGGATATAGAGGACATCCAATCGATTTACGGAGATGATTTCGTAGTCATATATCAAAATGAGTGCCGCTGGAAACCAACTCCTGAAGAAAATTCAAACTTTTCGGAACATATCGGATTAAACGTCATTATGCGTCGTTCGTGAATAAATAAGAAACCTAAAGGGCAAATTAAAAGACGTTTCATCCAAGCTCCGAGGAGGTGAGACAAAGCGTGTCTCACCTCCTATCCGGGGTTACGTCACAATGCAACAACATCGATGTCGGCGTCCGGAATATTATGACGAATGTACTCCTCGATATGAGCACGAAGCTCGTCACTTTCCCAGATACCACTGGTCTCGACCTCGCAGACGAAGCCGCTGAAGTCGACATTTGCCGGACCCTCCCGCAGACGGGCGAATGTGCGGCTAAGCTCGCTCACGATTGGTGAGTCATTCGCACAAAGTACTTTTTCGGGGTTGTCCCTGCGGTTTTCGAAGTGGCACGGCTCCGTACGATGGTAGTCGTGCAACAGCAGATCCGATTCCAAAACGGCTCCGGAAAGCCCATCCAGCACAATTATGAAGTGCCTGGCCATCTCAATCAACTCCCAGGAAGACTATGGATGAAACGTCAAAGACCTCTGTCTGCATTTCTACAGAAAAGCAGTATTATAATACCACGACTGTGTAGTTTTGTCAATAGTAATATTGACTGACAGAAATAATAATTATATAGTATCATAGGCTATGAATATTCGTAGCAAGCTCCTTGATTAATTCCTTCTGCGGTGGTCTATGATATGTCAGAAGCATTTCTGTTTTATCATCGGCCACCATCGGAAGGAGTTTTATGTCGGTAATCGAACCCAGGCGCGTCGATGAAATATTCGGTCTCATCTCTTGGAATCCTAGCCGAGACGGCGCCAACTTCGTTGAGGTCGAAGCCATATCAACACAGGCGAGCGGTCAACCCCGCCTCGTCAGATTCAACCAACAGCGTCTTAGACGCTATATGCATGAGATTGACGTACTGATCGACAACCTGCACGATGACTTTCGTAGCAGAAACGGCGCTCCGTTCATCGGGGCCGACCGCGACAAAAACGGAGACATGTGGGTCAATACCTGCAATCTCTGTGCCCGAGAGCACTTGATTTTGCTGGGGATTGCCGTTGGCAGAGTTGCCTACACAGAACGACGCGCACTCTGGAACGGAGACCATACCTCCAACCCGCGCATCGTCATCTGCGCCGCACACTGACATGTCGAGGAGAACGCTCCGCCGCTCAGACGAGTGGCGGAGCAACTCCTAGTTAATCCTTTGTTTGCATTGATTCGCTCCATCTTAAATCTTGCTATAGCTACACTGTTCTTTTATAATCTTGTCTGAGCAACAATAGGCTTGTTGTTTGGTGTTTAAAATATCCAGACTGGATTAGTGCCTGAAATTCATAGGCAGCAATCCGGTCTGGAAAAGCCAGATCTACCGCGAAAAGGAGAAAGTATGGCTTTGTTGGATACCCCAAGACGCAAAGTCGCCAATCAGCTGCTCTGTCTGGGCGTCTTTGAGCTCGTGGAGATCACCACGAGTCCGCGTCCTTCGATGCAACTGGTCGTGAACTTGAGCGACAAACGCCAAGCGGGCGTTCTGAGCCCCACGGTCATAGACGACATCGGCAACCTACTACACGGAGTGGCCGGGAGCATGCTGTTCGACCTATTCGCCGACATTCCCCGCGTCAAAGGTAACGAGTCGTTCGTCGACCGGGTTGAAATGCTCATCGAAAAGGCCAAGCGCATTAAGCTCTACGATGCCTCGATGATGGGCGGCTCGACGTTCATCGGTCAAGTCGTGAAGGATCCCGATCTCGTCCGCGGCCAAACCTGCCTACTAATCGACGAGATGATCGCCGACGGCGAGACCACCCTCGCGGCAATTCGAGCCCTCGAGAGAATGGGCATCGAAGTAACCGACGTGCTGGTGTTGGTCGACTGCGAGCATGGCGGAAAAGAGATGCTCGAGAAAGAGGGCTACGCACTGAGCCACATCTTCACGGCCGACGAGCTCTTGCTCTATTTCGACGAGTTGGGCATCGTCCCCAGCATGACGATAAATGAAATCGAGGGATGCATCCATACGGAGGTGGCCGTTTAAACACCCAGGAACCGAGGTCCGTCGGTAAGAACGGATTAAAAACCTGGACACCAGGTCAGCACGCAGGCCTAATCGGAGCCTCTGCTGCGGGTTATGTTGCTGTGGAGTTTTATTCCGGCAGCATACCTGTTTCGCTTATTTGAATGTGTGTTCAAACTGACGAGTCCGAAAGGATGAAAAGCGATGGATGAAATCTCGTACCGACATTTTTCCTTAAAAAGCGTATAATGTAAGTATAAATTGAGGGGATAAGGTATATGAAATATATTAAGTTAATAACCTTCAGCCTGTGTCTTGTTTTTATTTCTTCGCTGGTGTTTGTCGGAGCAGCGGGCGCACAGAGCTTCGAGGCTGGTAATGCTATTAGCGTCGCGTCAAATGAAACCGTAAATAGTATGCTGTTTACCGCCGGAAATAGTGTAGACATAGCCGGAACTGTTAATGGTGATGTCTACTGTGCAGCCCAAACCCTAACAATCAGCGGAACGATTAATGGTGATGTAATCTGCGCCGGACAAACCGTCATTATTACAGGTAAAATTAACGGAAATGTACGTTTAATCGGACAAACAGTTACTATTAATAGTCCGGTTAGTGGTAGCGCTACAATTGGCGCACAAACACTGATTATTGACAAGGATGCAACGATTGGCCGCGACCTACTGGGTGGCAGCCGTGAAGTAACCATCAACGGCATGGTAAATCGCGACGTCGTCACCGCTGCGACCGACCTAACTATAAATGGGAAGGTTGGAGGCAATATTAAGGGCACTACGAAAAATCTTAATATTGGTTCAATCGGACTTGTTGGTGGCAACGTCGAATATACTAGCAATAACGATCCAGTTATAACGACTGGCGGGAAAATTGTTGGAAAAGTAACACGTACCACACCTAAAAATCAATCCAACACAAACTACGTATCACCAATAGCATTCTCAATCGGTGGCTTAGTATTTGGTTTGATAGCGTGGCTAGTCTTTGCGATGGTCTTGGTCGCAATGTTCCCACGAACATTTGACGAAATCACGCAAAACGCCATGAAAAAGCCCGGAATCACTGTCTTGATTGGTATCCTCGGAGCTATTGCTGTACCTATACTTATCTTTATACTATTAATTACGATTGTCGGTATCCCGTTAGCTCTTCTAACTCTACTAGCATGGTTCACGACTATGCTGCTTGTCACTCCGTTCGCCGGCTATATGCTGGGACAAATAATTATGCCGAAATCAAGGCAACCATATGGAATTATGGCGCTGGGTACGGCTATTCTCGTTATCACGTACTTTATCCCGATCATCGGATTCATAACGCTGCTAATAGCATACCTGTTCGGTATGGGTATGATACTAAAACGAGGAAAACAACTGCTATATCGCGAACGAATCACTTTAAAAAAGAGTACTAAAAAAGCCTAACTTGTAGGCTTCACGTCCTTGGGTGTTGCCAGGCCGGTCATCCGCGGATGCGGACGACCGGCCTGGTGGTGGAGCTAGATAGTGAAGTGGGGGCCGGAGAGCTCGGTCTTCGTGGCTTTTCGAGCCATTACTCGCGAGAACGCGACGCTTCTTTCTGCTACCGCTCCTGTGATTCACGACTAGGTGTGAACCACTGATGGAAGGTCGGACTGGCGCTGGCCTGCCCGAGTTACAACCGAAAAGAACGGATGGCGCCGGTGTCACCGATCACGTCGGCAAAGCCAGCTAGTGCGGACACCATGCATATTGCATGTGCCATTCCTTTCACTGTATATCTTCGCCTGACGCGGCGACGCTATCAGGCAGGCCTGGCGGCGATCACGCCGGGAAGTTGCCCTGGGCGCTCGCGAAGCGACACTCCATTACTGTCTGCGGTCGACGCACCTTGGGCACAATCATAGGAACCTCCACGGTTGTACATCAAGCCCGATTGCTTGATTATCCGATATGTTAACATAAAGGATTACATAAGTCAATACGCCAAATGTGATTTATTCTTGATTTAAGCACCCTATAAGCTAAGATATGTAAAATTGTCTCATGAAGAACTCGAATAAAAGTCTGTACGTAATGTTAGCAATTATAGTCGTCATTGTCGGTGTAGCCGGTTTTTTGGGAGGTGTGCAGTTTCAAAAATCTCAAAATAATACAAACACATCTACACCTACTGGTGCGGGTGGTGGAGGATTCGGAGGTGGGGGATTTGCATCACGGTTCGGCAGTGGAGGATTCGGTACAGTTACTGCGATTTCAAGTTCAAGTATTACGGTTAGTGTGCATACTCGTGGTGGCGGCAGCTCTGGATCAACCCCGACTACAGCCTCTAAAACATATGCCGTTAACAGCTCAACCTCAATAACAGATAGTGGATCGGCTGCAACGACAAGCGATATTGCCGTCGGCGATACGGTGATAATCCAAACTGGATCTTCGAGCTCGACAACCGCGACGTCAATTGAAGTCAACCCGAGTTTCGGCGGCGGGCAAGGCTCCGGTTCCGGAGGCAGCTCTGGCTCTAATTCAGGAAATTAGCATTTATTTATCGCAGCAGATGTATAATGTATGTTATGAATAAAGATTGGCACCAAAAAAACAAAATGCCCACAAATGCTACCGACAAACAACGAGCGAAATGGCATATCGAGCACCTAAAGAACTGTGATTGCCGTAAACCCTCTCCTAATATTCAAAAACTGATTGAACAGTATCGGGCTAAAAGGTAACAACTCCGTTATAATAGTGCTAGTGGATAAAACGAAGACTCATATAGGCGCGGTTAAAGTTATCGAGGAGATTTTTAACAGTATCACTCACGGCCTAGGGGCGATTGCCGCAATTGTCGGGCTGGTTTTAGGCGTCGTAATAATGAATTTGGCGCCCGCTTTTAAAATCGGTTTTATCATTTATTCTGCAAGTTTAATTATCTTGATGCTGGCTTCGACATTGTATCATGCTCTATCTTTCACCCCCGCTAAGACGGTGTTCCGAGCGATTGACCACAGTAGTATTTTCATTCTTATCGCGGGTAGTTTTACTCCATTTGTCATATATTTATACAAAGGATGGGCGGAGGTGATATTCTTGGTCGGCGTTTGGCTAATTGCCGCCGCTGGGATTGCCGTGACAACCACGTTGGTTTTACCTAAAAAAATGAAATTTACCGGAATAATGTTATATATCGGCTTTGGCTGGATGGGGTTGTTTTTAATACCTAAGATGGGTTTAATAAACTCAACCGTAATCTGGTTGCTTATCATAGGGGGCGTACTTTACACCGTCGGCACAATACCGTTCGCATTTAAAAAACCGTTTGCACATTTTTCCTGGCATCTGTTTGTGATTGCCGCCGCATGCGCACAGTTTTTCGCAATCATCCGACTGTCATAGAAAAATTTGATATTTACGCCGTAAATGTTGAATAATAGATACAAGGAGGATGATTATGAGTAATATTGTAAAATTATTAGGTAAAGAAATTGTCGCTAAAAGTACTATGGCGTTTCATTGGGAGAAGCCAGTTGAGTTTGAATATATTGCCGGACAGTTCTGTGAGATAACACTTTTAAATCCGCCAGAGGCCGACGAGGAGGGGAACACCCGTGCCTTTTCGCTCGTTGGCACACCCTATGACGAGGCACTTATGACAACGACTCGCATTCGCGATTCCGCGTATAAACGTAACTTAAAAAACCTTCCGATTGGCACCGAAGTAAAATTAACCGGACCATACGGAGATTTCAAACTTCACAAAAATTCAGACAAACCGGCCATATTCCTGATAGGTGGCATCGGCATAACCCCGGTTCATAGCATTATTACCACCGCCACAAGGGATAAGTTGCCGCATAAAATAACTCTATTCTACTCGAACCGCACGCCCGAAGATGCTCCGTTCGTGTCAGATTTTGTCGAGTGCACTAAAACCAACCCTAGGTTCACATTCGTGCCGGTATATACGAAAGTATCAGAAGATGAGAGTAGTGGAGAGTTTGGTCATATTAATTCCGAAATGTTGAAAAAATACATAGCAGACTTCACGACACCTATATATTATCTGTCCGGACCGGCAAAAATGGTCAGAGCAATGCGACAGTTATTAGTTGATGTCGGTGCCGACGAAGATAATATAAGGGCAGAAGAGTTTGACGGATATTAGAATATCCCCATAAGGTATACTTAATGGATGACTAGAAAAAACCTTCCGATAGTTACTGTCAAATTAGACACAATCGTTGGCGGCGGTCAAACGATTGCAACCGAAGATAGCGGCCGAAAACTATTCGTTTGGGGTGGATTGCCTGGTGAAACGGTTGAAGTCCAGATTACGAAGAAAAAATCCAAATTAGCAGAGGGCTTGGTAATAAAAGTGCTCGAACCGAGTGATAAAAGAATTGAACCGCGCGACTCGTCGAGCTATTTGTCTACTAGTCCCTGGCAGATTGTCGACTTCACATCTGAACAGCACTATAAATCAGCGTTGATAGAAGAAGCGTTTGAACTTCACGGTATAGTCCTTCCTGAACCAATCGCTATTTACACAGACGACAAACAGTACGAATATCGAAACAAAATTGAGTTCAGCTGGTGGTGGGATAAAGAAAATGAGAGACTGGATCTGGCATTTTTCAGAAGAGGAACACATGGAAAAATTCCTGTCGAGGGCACTAGTCTTGCTGAGCCCCGTATAAACAAAGCCGCCACGTCCGTCCGCGACCTACTCAGGCTGAAAAAAAACATTCGTGCCGACTCATTGAAAACACTTATGGTTCGCTGTGATGCAAAAGGGAATGTCGCATTGCAACTTTACGTCAAAGACCAGAAATTTGAAATGCTTTCAATAGCAGAACTAAAGGAGCTGAAGCGAACAGCAAATATCATTGGTTTTGAGCTGATTTTTTCAAATCCTAAAAGTCCGGCCAGTGTTATAACCAAGCGCCTGCAGTCTTGGGGCGCAGACCACTTGACCGATGACATATTAAACATATCGTTTAATTATGCGGTTGATGGCTTCTTCCAAATAAACCCGCCTGTCTACGAGCAAGCCCTAAGGGACATCAAGACGTGGATTGACCGCAGTAAACCTACTGTCGATCTATATAGTGGCGTTGGAACGATTGGGATAACGGTTGGAGGTGATGACGTTACTTTGATTGAAAACAACGAAAACGCCGTAAATGAAATGAGGAATAACATCGATAGTATGAAAAGTTGCCGTGTAATAAAACCAGTCCTGGCTTCGAGCGAAAATGCATTGGAATACATAACCAAAGACTCATCGATTATCGTAGACCCACCACGTGTCGGCCTGCACGAAAACGTAATAAACAGACTACTAGACGAATTACCGGAACGGATTATTTATCTATCATGCAATCCGGTTACTCAGGCTCGAGATGTCGCCAAGCTTGCTGAAAAATATGGCGTAAGATACCACATGGGTTATAATTTTTTCCCAAGGACCCCTCATATCGAACACCTGGTAGTATTAGAAACAAAACTCTCCTAACCTCTAAGCATATTGTGTTGCATTATTATGCATATGCTTGCTATAATACGCTCATAACAAGGGTTTCATGCTAAAAGTATGAAAACAACTAAAAGACTATGGATATAGAGGTTATGGTAAAAAACAGAAAAGTAATTATTTACGTAATTGTTGCTATCATCGTGGTTTGCGTTATTGCAGGTATTACGATTTTCATTCTTAGCACGAATAACAAAAACACTTCAAGCTCAGTAATACCAACAACGAATACACCTATAGCAACGTTGCGCGCAGAGGCGGAACAAGCACGAAAATCCAATCAAAAGGCAAAAGCCATCCTTTTGCTAGAAGAGGCTCAACAGAAGATAGAGGCGCTGCCAAAATCAGATCAAAAAACCAATGACGAGAATACGAACGCCAAGATTGACGTCGAAGCTCAGTTATACTTACTCCAACACCAAACCACGGGCCCATAAAATTATGAGAAAAAACAAAAAAGGCTTTACTATCATCGAACTGCTGGTTGTAATTGTTATCATTGGTATTCTTGCGGCCATTAGTATTGTTGGCTTCTTGTCGATTCAGCAGAACGCCAGGAATACTCAGCGCTCATCGCAACTCAGAAACGTAGCCGAAGCCCTAGAAAAATACTATATGAAGAACGGGGAATACCCGAGCTGCGCTATGATGACACAAAGCTCATCGACAGTCGTTGCGAATGTGTTGCCTGGCTTAGACCCTAGCAACTTAACCGCACCGCTAGCTGCATCAGGAACAAACTCGTTCCAATGTACGAGTCCAACCTCACCGGCGCAATTCGGATATTTAGTTGGCGTGACGTCATACACTCTTCAGTATCAAGAGGAGGGTACTGCGAACGTTGATTCAGTTTATAGTCGTCATCAAGCATATAGCCCTAATTACACCCTTACTCTAGTCGCTGGAACCGGCGGAACAGTTAGTGGGGGTGGTTCGTTCGCCGCTGGTTCACTACAAACGATAACCGCAACAAATAACGCAGGCTACAGATTCTTAAGTTGGAGTGGCCCCGCCGTATGTACGGGAACCTCTAGTCACACCCTTACATTGACAGGTAATATTACATGCACAGCAAATTTCTTAGCCCAATATACTCTTACGGTAAATGCTGGCAATCCAGATGGCACGGTTAGCGGTGGTGGTGGTTCTTACGATTCGGGATCTTTCCAAACCATAACCGCAACCGCGAACGCAAACGACGTATTCGTAAGTTGGACCGGTACTACGGGTTGTAGCAGCGTAACGTCTAGCACTCAGGTTACGATGACCAGTAATATGACTTGTACGGCCAACTTCACACCGGTCACACCGTCAGTCCCAGTCGTCAGTGCTAATACTGTCGGCAGCACAACAACCTGGTCATGGCCAGCAATCACTTGCCCTGGTAGCGGTCAAACTGCCAGTTATCAATATGACTACCAATACCAACCGGCTGGCTTTAATTCCGGCTGGACTGCAACGGCATCAACGTCGGTGGCATTTACTACTTCAACTCAGGGTCAGACATATTATGTTTACGTACAGGCGAAATGCACCGACTCATACACAAGCGGCGGTTGGAGCGGATCGGGATCTGCTAGTTACTACAGCCCTTATTGGTACACTTTAACGCTTGCAGGGTCAAACTGTACACTTAGCGGGGCGGGATCGTACGTCCAACAAGCTGTTGCCAGTATAAGTTGTACACCTTCTTCAGGCTACTTCTTTGACTATTGGTCTGGTTGCACTGTCACAAGCAGCACCTCCGCAAGTACGACTATTACTATGAACGCTAACACGACGTGTACGGCCACGAGTACTCGCTGGATTCCGGGTGCAAATGGTGATTTAGTTGGCATATATGTATACTACAAGGACCAGAGTAGCTTGCTCCAATGGAAGACAAACACAAATGCAGAGACTAACACGTATTCGATTCTAGGCTCAGACCCTACCGCGCTGACAAAAAGAGTCCTGAAAGACCCCGAAGTCTATTCTCTTACTTGGACAACATACCCGGCTGAAAGTTCCTGCAACGCAATCAATGGACGCCTGCCTATGGAGGGTGAAGTCGCATCCATAATGGCTAACGAGGGGGCATACAATCAATACGGATCATTCGGATCTCTTAGCACCAACTATTGGGGGGCTGATGAAACAACGGATTATGACACGACCGAAGCAGCCGGCAGGTCTAGTACTACCGGAAACTACACCAACTCAGGAAAAACTAACTCCTACGCCGTAAGGTGTGTTGCAGATACCCCTTCCTAGGATTTTGGTTAACTTGTTTTAATCCGTCTATAGGAAAATTTAGTTGCAACGCGCCAGTTTGTCGTGGAATCGCTGTCAAATTGGTAAACGTTCCCGTCTTTAACTTCACTGATTAATACCAATGCGGGGTTGTATGGCGCTAACAAGCGATAGAAGTTGATGTCGGCATCGGTAATATTTTTTCTACCCGGAAACACGTCATGAAATTTATGTTGTCCGATTTCATCAAAATAATTTGGACGTCCCTGTGGCGGAAAGAATCGTTCAGCCCCAAGACCCATCTTAGAAACTATTTTTTTAATATCTCCGAACAAAAGTTTTGACTGTCCAGAAATATGCAAAAGCAGTTGTTTATTCGATGACAGAAACAGGCTCGCCGTTGCCGTTTGGCTGACGGGAATCTTAAATACGATTACGTGACGAACATCGACATCAACACCGAAGTGCTCCTTGACTGAACGTTCAAGAGCCAATTCATCATACATTCTATCTCTCATATATTCCTATTGTAACACCTCTTGCAAGCCCAGACCTCGACTAGTATTTATAAGTCGACTACAATAGAAGCTAATGGATTACTCGGAGAGGTATACTAAACTGAATCAAGCTCAAAAAAAAGCGGTCGATATTATCGACGGACCGGTTATAGTGATCGCCGGACCAGGAACTGGCAAAACTGAGCTATTATCGATGCGAACCGCCAATATTTTACAGAAGACTGACACATTACCCGAAAATATCTTATGCCTGACATTTACTGAAAGCGGGGCTAATACTATGCGACAGCGTTTGACGGAAATAATTGGAAAAGACGCGTATAAAGTCGCCGTCCATACCTTCCATAGTTTCGGTGTTGAGGTAATAAATCAAAACGGACAATTCTTCTATCAAGGGGCACATTTTGTTCCGGCTGACGAGCTAAGCAGTTATGAAATTATTCAGGATATATTTAGACAGTTGAAATACGACAATCCACTTTCCAGCAAACTAAACGATGAATATACTCATATCCAAGACAGCTTAGTGGCCATTTCGGAACTGAAAAAAAGCGGCCTAACCAGTGATGAGCTATTGGCTGTTTTAGAAGAGAATGATGCTGTTATCGAAAAGGTCGAACAACTTCTGTCTCCAATTTTTGCAAATCGAATATCTAAAGAGACATCTGCTCAAGCGAAAAAACATATCAGCGCAATAAGAAATAGTAACGACCGGATAGTATCACCCGGCGTCGTGCCGTTATCTAGCGTAGTCGCAGATTCACTGGAAAGCGCCATAGATAAGACCGAGAATATGGATTCAACCAAGCCGATGACCTTGTGGCGAAATAAGTGGTTCAAAAAGGACGAGAAGGGAAATTACATTCTCAAATCACATGAAAGACAAGTCAAACTGCGGGCCCTTAGCTTCGTTTACGAAAAATATTTGACTAACATGCAAAAGGCTGCACTTTATGATTATGATGATATGATCTTACGAGTCGTGCATGCCATGGAAGTATTCGACGACCTTCGATTTAATCTACAAGAAAAATACCAATATATTATGGTTGATGAGTTTCAAGACACGAACATGGCTCAGATGCGAATCCTTAGTAATTTAACCAATAACCCAGCCCAGGGAGACACACCGAACATATTGGTAGTTGGAGATGACGACCAAGCAATTTACAGTTTTCAAGGTGCGGATATCAGCAACATCATAAATTTTAGAACCAATTATCCTAAATCAATCCACATAACACTGACCGAAAACTACCGTTCGACACCAGATATTTTAGAAGGCTCCAGGGAAGTAATCATACAAGGACAGGACAGGTTGGAAAACATTTATTCCGACATAGATAAGAGCCTTTCTGCACACAATAAGGATTCGCATAATAAAACCCGATTACTAGAAGCTGAAACGATTGCCGATGAACGACTTTATATCGTAAATGATATTAAATCACGAATAAAATCCGGCGAAAAACCTGCTGGCATTGCAGTCATTTCACGTCGTCATAACGAAATATATTCATTTTTGCCGTATTTCCATAATGCCGGAATATCCGTAAATTACGAGCGACGCGACAACGTGCTTGACGTTGAGCCGATTAAACTAATAGAGCAATTGGCCAGACTATTGATTGACATTTCAAAAGGCAATATTGGCGAAGTTAACTCGAACATACCGCAAATTTTGGCGCATCAAGCATGGGGGATAGAGCCATTTGAACTCTGGGGGCTTAGTCTAAAAGCCTACGACAACCACGCTCGTTGGCTCGAGACAATGGCTGATGAACCAAGATTCTTAGATATATATAATTGGTTAATTACAACTTCCTCAAGAGTTAATGATTTACCACTAGAGCACATGATGGACTTGATTATCGGCAAACCGAATTCAGATACGACAGAGGTTGATTCCGAGTTTACTAGTCCGATATACGACTTCTACTTCTCGAATAGAACAATGGAATCAAACGCCAATGAATACTTGCTATATTTGGAATCGCTGCGAACTATTCGCGCTAAACTTCGCGAATACCAACCCAACCAAATACCGACACTATTAACGTTTATTGATTTCATCGCATTAAACCGTAAAATCGGCAGCACGATTAGCGTTATCAGGCGAGCGGTTCAAACCGAAGGCGCAGTTAATATTATGACGGCTCATAAATCAAAAGGTTTGGAATTTGACACAGTGTATTTAACAAATGCCGTCGATACAGTTTGGGGACAAAGAGCTCGAAGTCATAATCGTTTGATTAATTATCCCGAAAACTTGCAGATTTCACCCGTGGGTGAAACCGAGGATGAAAGATTGAGATTGTTTTATGTTGCTATTACTCGTGCCAAAAAGAATCTGACCATAAGCTATAGTTTGACTGATGATAGCGGCAAAGAAACGTTACGAGCAGCCTTTTTAATCGAATCAAAATGGCCGGTTAAAAAAATAGTTCCGCCAAACGAAATAAACCAACTCGTCGAATCAACCGAACTAGCTTGGTATCAACCCATAATAGACCCAACGACTAAAAAAATGCGTGACTTATTGCGACCAGGTCTTGAAAACTATAAACTCAGCGTTACACATTTGCATAATTTTCTGGATGTCAGCCGTGGCGGTCCAGCGACATTCCTTTTGCAAAACCTTCTGCATTTTCCATCAGCCAAAACCCCTCACGCCTCTTTCGGAACCGCGATTCACGACACGCTTCAAACAGCCCATGAACACTTGTCTTCGACTGGCAAAAAATTAGCTATCGAAGACATAGTCTCAATATTTGAACAAAACTTAAAAATTCAATTTATGAAAAAATCGGATTACATAGATTTTGTTCAAAAGGGAAGCGATGCGCTGCAAATATTTTTTGACAAAATGTATGACACATTCAAACCGACCCAGCAAACTGAAATCAACTTTTCTGACCAGCATTCGATAGTTGGAAATGCTCATCTAACCGGAAAATTAGATCTAGCAGAGTTTGATGCACCAAACAAAAACATTGTCGTCACGGACTACAAAACCGGCAAACCGGTGCGGACCTGGACGGGAAAAACTGACTACGACAAGATTAAACTTCATAAATATAAACAGCAATTAATGTTTTATAAGTTGATGGTTGAAAACTCAAGAGATTTTCATAATTACGAAATTAATTTAGGAATCATCCGCTTTATTGAACCTACTTCAAACGGCGATATTATTTCGCTTGAAGATAATTTCGACCCTGACGAACTCGAACGTTTTTCGAAGCTGATCAATACCGTCTGGACACATATAATCAAGCTTGACCTACCAGACATATCCAAATATGACCCCACCCATAAAGGCATCCTAGCATTCGAACAGGATTTAATCGATCAGGTCATCTGAAGATTGACACGCATTTGTTAATTTGCTATTCTGACTTTCAATGTAGGTTGAGGATCTCACACGGATTACCTCCCTATGTTTCTTCACAGAGAAGGCAGGGCAGCATGTAGGCATGCGTCACAAACCTCGCGGACACGTTAAGGAGCGTACTGCATGAGCATGAGACAGATGGAGGCTCTGAAGACCTAGCGCCAAGGCCGAATGGCGCAGAAGCACCAAGACGGAAGCCATACAGCTGACGAATGGGCACGGTGGCAGCCCGCATAACAATTAGTCAACTCGGCAACCTCAACAGTTCCCAGCTGAGTCCGCACCCGACGGGTGTCTGGCCCAGTTAAGAAGACACTTTGGGCGACTCCACCGCAAGACAAGAGCCAAGAGCAAACACCGCTGACATCGCTGCATAAAAGTAACATTGACAAGCTCCCAGCTAGTCAAGGCGTACGTCAGTAGATTAGATACCTACGACTATGCGCCAAGTTGGACGAAGGCGACCACCCCCGGTCGAACCACGCCCGACAACGTCAGGCAATACTACATCAAGTCGCGTAACTGCCTCGAATCTCTGATCCCATAAACTACCCCTCTCGGCTGATACAAGCGTGTGAGCTTGCGCCAACCGAGAGGGCGCTTTACGCTCGATGACGAATTTTTGGAATGATCTAGAAAAACCTTATTTCATACTAGCCCCCATGGAGGCGGTAACCGATGTTGTCTTTCGACATGTTGTTGCGCATGCCGCCAAACCCGATGTTTTTTTCACTGAGTTCGTCAATGCCACAAGTTTCTGCAGCGAAAAGGGTAGATCCAGTACGAAAAAACGGCTCTTATTTACGAACGACGAGCAACCGATGGTTGCGCAAATTTGGGGTAATAAGCCTGATAATTTTGCGAAGATGAGCGTGGAGTTAGCAGCCATGGGGTTTAGCGGCATAGATATTAACATGGGCTGTCCAGATAAGGCGGTGCTCAGAACTGGGTCGGGCGGTGCGCTTATACGAACACCAGAGATAGCGCGTGAATTAATTCGCGCCGCAAAAACCGGCGGGTTGCCGGTCAGCGTTAAAACCCGACTGGGCGATGTGTCGATAGGTGAGTGGAAAGAATGGATAAGATTTTTGCTACTTCAAGAGATCTCTAATCTGACAATTCATCTTCGAACCAGAAAGGAAATGAGTAAGGTTGGCGCCCACTTTGAATTGATAACCGAGATCAAAAAACTCCGAGACAAAATCGCACCCGATACTTTACTGACAATAAACGGCGACATAGCCAATAGACAACAGGGGATTGATTTAGCAAGAGAATACGGGGTAGATGGGATTATGATTGGTCGTGGAATCTTTACTGATCCATATGCCTTCGAAACCGAGACCAGAGAACATAACCGCGAGGATTTATTGGAACTACTAAAACTTCATCTTGATTTGTATGATAAATACTCTACCGAATCAGAGCCTCTAAAGTTCGATCCGCTAAAACGCTTCTTCAAAATGTATATCCGCGATTTCCCGGGAGCAAGCGAACTCCGCGAAAAATTAATGCGTGCCAAAAATACTACAGAAGTTCGTAATTTTATTGGAAAGTAATCGTACCGCTGCTGGTAAAAGTATATATATCGTATCCGTTTACGGTAGTCTTTACTCCGGTCCAGGCAGTTACGTTTATTGAACCGGTAGGAAAACTAATTATTACTATGCCCGAACCACCGCCGCCGCCGCCGCTAGTTGAACCACCACCGCCACCGCCGCCGCCTGTATTTACTGTTCCCGCCACTCCAGCACCACCGCCGGCGCCACCGCCGCCTAAACCTCCGGGCTGACCGACACCACTTTTAACAGCGCCACCGCCGCCGCCATAATAAGTTGGTGTCCCGCTAATACTACTATAAAAACCCACACCAGCGGTCGACACCGAGGCGCTTCCGCCACCGCCGGCGCCACCGCCGGAGTCAGAACTCAATGATGCCGTACCGCCTGCGTAATTCGCATTCGCACCACCAGTCCTGGATGTATTGATCATTCCGATTCCACCAGACGCTGATAAACCGTCAAACGCTGAACCACCACCTGAGCCAGGAGTACCAGTTATAACCGCCGAACCGCCGGCTCCGACAACTACAGTTTTAGTCCCTGAGGTTATAGGATAAACCGGATTATATAAAACCGTGCCACCACCACCACCAGAGCCAAAGTTCGTACCGGAAACACCGCCACTCGCACCACCACCGCCCGCGACCACTAACACCTGGGCGGTTTCGCCAACTACAAATGTGCCGTTTTGGTTAAACGTATTATAAGTATATCCATTTGCATAAGTAACCGAACCGCCGCTGGCTACTATTGAGCCAGTTGGATAAGAGAATACCACAACTCCAGAGCTGCCGTTAGTGTTAACAGAGCCAGGGTTTCCAGCCGTACCCCTAAGCGAATTGGTAGAATTTCCAGGCGTACTATATGATCCCGAATAAAGTTGCGGGGAAGTAATATATGTTGAATTGTAAAACCCTGAACCACCACCGCCGCCGCCAGCCACATTGGTGGTCGAATAATAGCCTCCAGCTGAACCTCCAAAGTAGCCGCCGCCACCGCCGCCGCCATAACTATCGGATAGTGGCGCACCACCCAATAAAGCAGCCTGCCCACCGGTAGAATTCGTAACGGGAGCCATACTGGATGCGTTTACGCCGGCAGCAGTC
>Ga0181520_10003864_pt1 | contig 25765 bp, 28 predicted proteins | sample PEATcosm2014_Bin_29_FD_132451 | JGI IMG/M metagenome (GOLD analysis project Ga0181520, IMG submission 132451) | Peatland microbial communities from MTU Mesocosm Facility, Houghton, MI, USA - PEATcosm2014_Bin02_30_metaG | ecosystem: Environmental > Terrestrial > Soil > Wetlands > Peat | place...
CAGGTGGCCGTAAAAGCCGCATCAACACAGCACAAACCTGCATTTCAAACCGATTTTCACTCAACAATCGCTTGAAACGAAAATGAATGACTGTGCATCAGGTGAATTTCAACAAGTTCCTAGTGCTTGAATCCATCTATATTGGACTATCGCTCGCCATAGTGATTGCGGGTCTCGCAAGAGATAACCGAGGCAATCTCATTTATGGGATTATGATGACGTTTATCGGAGTGTGGTGTGTGAGAGGTAGTGCACGTCACCTCCACATCACGGTGACCTCGTGGATCGACAGAATCAACCGCGAATCATAACCTCTCCGACGCCGACGCTCCTGCTGCAAACCCCGCCCCCTTTGCCTTAAACTAATGGCATGGAAGAGTTCAGCCGCATTCAACGCCTGCCGCCCTACGTCTTTAACATCACCGATGCCATGAAGAAGTCCGCCCGCCACTGCGGAGAGGACATCATCGACTTCGGGATGGGCAACCCGGACGGGGCGACGCCCAAGCACATTGTGGACAAGCTGGTGGAGGCTGCGCTGAAGCCGGCGACCCACCGCTACTCGGTCTCGCGCGGCATTCCGCGCCTGCGCCGGGCGATCTGCAACTGGTACAAGACGCGCTACAACGTCGATCTTGACCCGGAGACCGAGGCCATCGTCACCATCGGCTCGAAGGAGGGCATCGCCCACCTCTGCCTGGCGATTCTCGACTCGCGCGACACGGTGCTGGTGCCCAACCCCAGCTACCCGATTCACATTTATGGGCCGGTGATCGCCGGGGCGCATATTATCAGTGTGCCGGTGCACGACCACGATCAGTTCCTTGCGCAGCTCGAAGAGCTGATTCCGCGCATGACGCCGCGGCCCAAAGCGCTGATCGTCAACTTCCCGTCGAATCCGACGACCGAATGCGTTGAGCTGCCCTTTCTGGCGCGGCTGGTTGAACTGGCGCGCGAATATGGCTTCCATCTGATTCAGGATCTGGCCTACGCCGACATCGCCTTTGACGGCTACAAGCCGCCCAGCGTGTTGGAGGTTCCCGGCGCCAAGGATGTGGCCGTCGAGTTTTTCACCTTAAGCAAGAGTTACAACATGCCCGGCTGGCGCGTCGGCTTCATGGTCGGCAATCCGAAGCTGGTGGCTGCGCTGGCACGGCTGAAGAGTTACTTCGACTACGGGACTTTTACGCCGATTCAGGTGGCGTCGATTCACGCGCTCGAAGGCCCGCAGGAGTGCGTGCATCAGATTTGCGAGAAGTATCGCAAGCGCCGCGATGTGCTGGTCGAGGGCCTCAACGCGCTGGGATGGCCGGTGACTTCGCCCAAGGCGACGATGTTTGTCTGGGCGCAGATTCCCGAGGCCTTCAGGCATCTCAAGTCTCTGGAGTTCTCGAAGCGCTTGCTCACCGAGGCCAAGACCGCTGTCTCGCCGGGAATCGGCTTTGGCGACTACGGCGACGGGCACGTGCGCTTCTCGCTGATCGAGAACGAAGAACGGACGCGGCAGGCGTTGCGGGGGATCAAGCAGATGTTCGCAAAGGGGTGAGGCAGAGAACAGGGAATAGTTATAGATAAGAAGCCACATCTATAGATATCCCACCCTAGGCGCAAAAACAACGACGCACCGAGGGTGGGGCACCCGGCTTTGGTAGTTCATCAAGCACTCAGAGCCGGGTGCCCCATCCTTTCGCGTTCTTTGTGCGAGAGTGGGAGTCCACGAACCTCCCGCGAGCGATGAGCGAGCAGTTGGCCCCACCGCAGGTGGCGCAGGTGGCTAGTTTCTGCTGCGCAATTTGGAGAGCAGGCGGAGTATCTCGAGATAGAGCCAGACCAGCGTGACGATGATTCCGAAGGCGCCATACCACTCCATGAATTTGGGAGCGCCGGATTGGACGCCGCGTTCGATGAAGTCGAAATCGAGCACCAGATTCAGGGCCGCAACAGCTACAACGATCAGACTGAAACCGATGCCGATGAAGCCGCTGCCGTTGATCGAAGTAAATTGGATGCCGAAGAAGCCGAGCAGCATTTCGAGCAGGTAAAAGACCGCGATGCCGCCGGTGGCCGCGATGATGCCCATGCGGAATTTCTGCGTGACCGGGATCAGGCCGGAGCGATAGGCGAGCAGCAGCACGCCGAGCGTGCCGAAGGTCAGGCCCACGGCCTGGATGGCGATACCGGGGTAGCGCAGGTCCATGAAGGCCGACAGGCCGCCTAGCACCAGGCCTTCGAGCAGCGCGTAGATGGGCGCCGTCACGGGAGACCATTCTTTCTTGAAGATAGTGACCATGGCGACGATGAACCCGCCGATCAGGCCCGCGAGCATCCACGGCGCAACGTCGGTCATTTCACGCGACTGAAGGAATTGATGCCACGTCCAGCAGGCGGTCGCAATGGCGCAGAGCAGCAGAAGGCCGGTCTTGTTGACCGTGCCGTTCAGCGTCATCCGCGTAGTCTCGTCGATCACGCCTCCGTACTGCGCGCGAGATAGGTCCTGGAAGGTGTCATTGCTCAGCGCCGGATTGGATGTCTTCATCAATGCCATGGTGTTTCTCTCCCATATCTTTCTGACGATTCTTCACACGGAAGGTTGCGTGATACTTTGCTCTCTGCTTCAAGTTTAGAACAACGTGCAGCCTCGTGCTGATCACTGACCACTGACCACTGTTCACTGTTTTTTAGTGCATCGCCGCCGCGCTGGCGCCTGCTCCGGGCTTGTTCTTGCTGAGCATGAAGGCCAGCGCAACCAAGCCCACCGACATCCACGACAGCTCCATGTACACGTCCTGATAGCCCTGCATCTGCGCCTGCATATTGAGTTGGTTGTAGATGGAAGCCAGCGCCATGCCGCTGCCGTTGGACACGCCGAAGTGGCCGCCAAAAAATCCGCTCATCGCCTGCGACTGCTGTTGGAAGGCGCTGTTGGCCGAGGTCATCGCGTTCTGCAGATGCTGCTGGTGCCACAGCGCGCGGCTGGTCACCTGCGCGTTGGTGATGGCGATCAGGATGCTGCCGCCGATGTTGCGCACGAAGTTGATGAGGCCGGCGACCTGGTTGCTCTGCTCCCTGGGCATACCCACGTATGCTGCCGTAGTAATAGAGATGAAGCAGAAGGGAATCGGCATCATCTGAATCACACGCAGCCATGACGCGGAAGAAAAAGTCATGTTGAGCGTGGTCACGTTTGCCGCATAGCGAAAGGTGATCACGAAAAGCGTGAAGCCCACCATCGCCAGGTAGCGCGCGGCCACTTTGCCGGTGGCGTAGCCGGCCATCGGCATCACAATCAGCAAAACGATGCCGCCCGCGGTCAGCGCCATGCCGGCAGTGGTCGCGTTCCAACCGAGCAGCTGCTGCATGAACTGCGGCTGCAAGACGGTGTTGGCGTTCAACACCCCGCCCACCAGCGCCATTAAAAAGCAGCAGATTGCGAAGTTTTTGTAACGGAAGAGTTTGAGATTGATGATGGGATTCTTGTGCCGCCACTCCCACCAGATCAGAGCGACCATGCCGCCGATAAAAAGAAAAGCAAAAACGCGGATGAAGCCGGAGGCAAACCAGTCGTTCTCTTCGCCCTTGTCGAGCATGATTTGCAGGCCGCCCATCGCAATGGCGAGCAGGCTGAGGCCGAGGTAGTCCATATTCCAAAGGCGCGAGCGATCCGCCTTGATCCAGGGCGGATCTTCGACCAGCCGGTTGACCAAATAAAACGCAAGTATGCCGACGGGAATGTTGATGAAGAAGATCCAGCGCCAACTGAAGTTATCAGTAATCCAGCCGCCCAGCGTGGGCCCGATCGAGGGCGCTAGGACGGCGACCAATCCGTAAAGAGCAAAGGCCTGTCCGCGCTTCTGCGGCTCGAAGCTGTCGGCCATGATGGCCTGGGCCATAGGCTGCATTCCGCCGCCGCCTGCGCCTTGCAGAACGCGAAAGACCAGCAGCATGGGCAGCGAGGGCGCAGCGCCGCAGAGAAAACTCGAGACAGTAAAAATAATGATGCAAAACAGAAAGAAGTTGCGGCGGCCCATCACGCTCGATGCCCAGGCGCCGATGGGCAGCACGATGGCATTCGAGACCAGGTAACTGGTCAGCACCCAAGTGCCTTGGTTTGTGGATGCACCCAACGACCCAGCAATGTGCGGCAGGGCGACGTTGGCAATGGATGTGTCCAGCACCTCCATGAAGGCGGCCAGCGCCACAGTGACGGCAATGATCCACGGGTTGACCCTGGGCTTCCACTGCGCGCCAATGGATGCGGGCGCTGCCGCGGGGCTGGCTGGGCCTCGTGATGCGGGCTGCAAATCGGACAAAAACTGCTCCTTGACTGCTCTATTCTTCTCTCATGCGGGCCGGGGGAAGCGCGGCGGTTTATGCGTTGATGCCGGCCAGGAAGCTCACGGAGGAAAAACATCCGTAGGGTTCGCAGAAGAGGCCTGCTGTGTGAATAGATTCGTTGGGCCGCTGCCGGGGTTCATCTATCTCCGGGCTCGGCAATTTCTATTTTAGCAACTGGTATGTTTCAGGCGATCAGGGGTGAGATTGGCCGCCTGCTGCGACATCGAGTGCATGACTGAGTAGCGTGAGAATGCACTCCAGGCTTTCTTCGGCACCGCGCCGGCTGCCAGGCAGGTTGACGATCAGTGTGCTGCCTTTGAGTCCGGCGACGGCGCGCGAGAGCCATGCGAAGGGATGGCTTGACGCGCCCAGCGAGCGCATCGCCTCGGCGATACCGGGAGCTTCGCGGTCAATCACGCGGCGAGTTGCTTCGGGAGTGCGGTCGCGCGGACCGAGTCCTGTGCCGCCTACGGTAAGTACCAGCGCCGCGCCTTGAAGGGTGAGTTTTTCGAGCGTGGCGACGATGGTCTCTTCGTCGTCGGGCACGAGTCCAGTCCAGATTTCAGCTTGCGGCCATTGCCGCGCAACGAGCGCCGATACGGCAGGGCCGGCGGTGTCAGCCATCAGGCCCTGCGAGCAACGATCGGAGACAGTGAGAACAGCAAGCAGCATGAGAGTAGCCTATTTCACGGGGAGAATTTTAATCGTCCGCAGCCAGCTTTCCACGCTCGCTGGCCAGTTGGTGATCGGAAGCTCTGTGCGGCGCAAGCCGTATCCGTGGCCGCCCTGCGCATAGACGTGCAGCTCGGCGGGAACCTTGGCGTTCTTGAGAGCCAGGAAGTAAGTCACCGCATTTTCGATATGCACCGGGTCGTCCTCGGCCTGCACGATGAACGTGGGCGGCGTGGATGCTGTCGGAGTGACATCAGGATTGGCCGCGAAGTTCTTGTCGGCCAGAGCCAGGTAGCCGGGATAGATGATCACGGCAAAGCCGGGGCGGCAACTGAGCTTGTCGGCTTCGTCGATGGAATCGTAGAGGCGCTGGTTGAAGTGCGTGCTGAGGGCGGCGGCCAGGTGTGCTCCGGCGGAGAAGCCGAGAACGCCGATGCGGTTGGGATCGACCTTCCACTCCGCGGCGTGGGCGCGAATCAAGCCGAGGGAGCGCTGCGCGTCTTGCAATGCGGCGGACGACTTGGGGTACGGGCCGGTGCCGGGGACGCGGTACTTGAGCAGCACGCAGGTGATGCCGGCGGAGTTGAGCCAATCGCAGACTTCGGTGCCTTCCAGGTCCATCGCCAGAATGTTATAGCCGCCGCCGGGAAAGACCAACACGGCAGCGCCCGTGTTCTTGCCTTTGGGCGAGTAGAGAGTCAAGGTCGGCGTAGAGACATTTCCCAGGCGAACCACCGTGCTGCCGGCAATCAGATTGTCTTTAGCTGTGGTGGTGTCGGCCTCGGCGGGCAGATTCGCGGGCGGGCCGGGAGCGACGCCGGGCCAGACGGGCAAAGTGAGTTGGCTGGGCGCGGGCGGCCAGCCCGAAGTCTGCGCCGCAGGGGTCAAAGAAGTTGCAGCAACAGCGGCGAAGAAAAGAATACATCGTAAGCTCATGCCAGATGCTCCCGATTTAGAATCGAAAGAATCATTGCAGCCGAGGGGGCTCGAATGCAAATTGCGAACCTGATCCTTACGCTGCCAGCGGCGCTCAAATTCCATGAACGCGCCGAATGCAGCCTGTATTCAATTGAGCAGATTCTCCGTTCGCCGCGTGAAAGACTCTCATCATCGTTGCTTTCGGCTCACAAAGACGGATGCACGACTCGCGGAAACGCTGGGAGGAAATATGCTGGGAATGATCTTGATCGTGTTATTGATACTGGTGCTGATTGGCGCAATTCCAACTTGGCCGCACAGCAGAAGCTGGGGCTACTATCCGTCCGGGGGCGTTGGATTTGTTCTCGTGGTCGTTGTCATTCTTCTACTGGCCGGCGTGATTTGAAGCACGGCTCGAAGCCGGGTTGGCTTCCTCTAGCTGCTCGCGCCGTCGCGGTCCTTCTTGTTTCGCTTGCGACGGGCGGAGCTTCGTTCGCATACTCCGTTCTGACGCATGAGGAAATCGTAGACCTGGCATGGATCACTGAGATTCGGCCGCTGCTGGTTGAACGCTTTCCGGGCATGACCGAAGAGCAGATCCTGGAAGCCCACTCGTATGCTTACGGAGGCTCGGTGATCCAGGATCTGGGCTATTATCCGTACTCAATTGAGGGTGCAAGAAGTGTCAAGGCCTCGCGTTGAGCGGAATCAACAGGGTGACGGCCTGGGGGACAATCTCGATGCGGACAGGAAGATGACCGAGCAGCTCTCCGTCGGCCTCGGCGAAGACGCGCGGCGAAGCGCCGTTCAATGGACGGCATTCGACCGAGACCGCATCGAGCACTTCAATCTCGCTGGAGAAACTGTGGCGACCGAGCAAAACCGCGAGAAAAAAGCGGAGGTAGTGGAGGCGGCTCCGGGTCTTGAAAACCACCAAGCGCAGGCTGTCGTTGTGCAGCGTGGCGCCGGGAACGAAGTTACGGAGCGCGCCGCCGAAATCGCGAATGCGCACCGCCAGAAGCTGAGAGATTTCTTCCACGCGCGGCTGGTCGGTGCCCACTTCCACAAAGGACGCTTGAAAGAGTGGAAAGGAGTGCGTCGCCCAGAGGCGAAATCCCTCGATGATATAGAGCAGATAGCCGAGACGCCGCTTGAGGCCTGGATCGAGGCCGGAAAGAAACAGAGCATCTGCGCCGACGCCGGCAGCCACAGTAAAGTAGCGCGAAGATAGAGCGCCGGTCGAATCACGAAAGGTTATTTTGCCTACCGGGAGGCTGACCGGAATTGCGGTCAGCAGCTTGCGCACCGCGTTGGCCGGAGAGGAGCGCAGGCCCAGATTCGCGGCCAGCGCGTTGGCTGTGCCCAGCGGCACCACGCCCAAGGCCACTTGAGTGCCCACAAGGCTCTGTAGAACTTCGTGAACGGTGCCATCGCCGCCGCAAGCAAGAATCGTATCGCAGCCGCGGCGGGCGGCCTCTTCGGCCAGTTCGACGGCGCCGCCCGGCCCGAGGGTCTCGAGCGCCTCGGCTTCAACGCCCGCTTCGCACAGCACGGCGACCGCCTTGTCAATGGCTTTGCGGCGGCCATTCGAGTGCTGGCCGGAGGCGGGATTGTAGATGAGAGCAACACGACGCATGGCAATGATCACCTGAAGATTCCGCCCTGCGGGTCAGTGCATGCGGGAGTATGTTTCTCTTATCTTCGCATCTCGCCGCCGGTCGTGCGGTCAGAAAAAATTATTTGGGCGGCAATGCTGTCATCAAACCGCCATGCCGACGCAGGTTATTTTCGTCCCGCGGGAGGTTAAGTGTCGAGCCTCCGCCCAGATCGCGCTCGTAAATCTCGCCGTAGTTTCCCGTCGCTGCTATCACTCGCGCCACCCAATCGTTGTCGAGTCCTAGCGCGGGGCCGATCTCATGCGATGCTCCGAGCAAAAAACGCAGCATAGGATCGCGGTCGGCGCGTGCGCGCATGGCCTGCGCATTGGTCTGTGTCACCCCACTCTCTTCGCATTGAATGAGCGCCTCGATCACCCAATTCACAATCGCCGCCCACTGCGGATCATTGTCGCGCGTGGCCGCTGCCAGCGGGTCTTTCGAGATGCATTCGGGCAAGAGGCGCGCGGGCTTTCCGCGCCGCGCAAACGCCGCGCGGGTCTCAGCCAGCAGCGTACGGTCACCGGCCAGCGCGCCGCAGTTGCCGGTCGAGAAGGCCGCCTGCATCTCGCCCTCTTCTTGAAATGGAAATGGACCAAACTCCAGATGCTCGCGGGCAAACCACGCGCGAACGCTCTCTTCCACCGTGGTTTCGGCAAGAAAGCAGATTTTCTTTCCATTCAACTGGCGCGCCCGCGTGGCCGTGCTTTTCGAGGGTACTAGAAAGCCGACGCCGTCCCACAGCACCGGCCTCGTGAGTGTGAGATTCGTTCCCACGGCATGAGTAAAGTCATCGGAGAGCGTGGCCACCATCTCGACCTCGCCCGCTCCAAGCCCTTGCATCGCGGTGCGGTCGTCGGGGTAATGCGTGACTTTTACCTGCGCATTTTCTCCCAGCACGGCCACCGCAACCGCGCGGCAGAGATCGGCGTCGAAGGCCTCTCGATTGCCATGATCGTCAGAGGTTGTGTACTCGGCTTCCTCTTGGTCAATGCCGCAATGGAGCACGCCTGCCGCGCGCACGCGGGCCAATGTTGGCAAATTGCTTTCCGCGCACGCAACGGTGCATACAGCAATCGCAGTGATTGAGATGGCCGCCAGGAAAAGCCTGAAAAAATGTGTGCGATCAAGCAATGATTCCCTCAGGGGCTAAAGCCCAATTCATTTTGTTGCATTTGCGGCACGACTGAAGTCGTGCCCTGACGCTTCTTGCATCCCGGATTGTGTCTTTCCGCATCCAGTGAAGCCCGTACTCTCCAATGAGCGTCGGCAAATTTCTACGGTGTCCATCCGCCCGCAGAGGGAATGCCCGGCGTGGTATCGGGGCGGGGATTGAAGTCCGCGGGCACGGGATTGGGAAGCGACCAATCGGTGGGCGTGACCCCGAGTTGCTTGCAGCCCGCGCCATTTGCGTGAGGGAAGCTGGAAATCTCCACCTGCGGAATCGTTGCGTACTCGGCGCTCAGCGGCGGGCGCTTGCCCTGGAGGCGAAGCAGATCGAAGGCCGAACTCATATCACCGACTCCGGGCACGATATCGTCCGCCGGTCCAAGATTCGGCTGACCGAATTTTTCAGCGCCAATCTGCCGCGCGCGCATCTCATTCGGCAGGTCGGCGAGCGGAATCAGATCGAATAGTTCGTCAACGAATTTGATGATCGAGCTGTGCTCGGAGGGCACGTGCGAAACGCCGTGCGCCACCGCGTAAGGAGAAATCACAATCGCCGGAATGCGCGGCCCCTGCTCCAGCGGCAGCCCCGATGCGTCATGCGAACGAACGAGCGGCTGCGCATGGTCATAGAGCCCGTCCGACTCGTCGTACGTGATGATGATCGCGCTTTGGCTCCAGTAGGGGCTGGCGGCGATGGCGTTGATCTCTTCAGCCAGCAGCGCTTCGCTGATCTGCGTATCGGAATAGCCGGGATGATCGTCGTTGCCGCTGAAGACCTCGGCCAGCTTGTAATTGGGGTCTTGCGGCTTCCATCCGCGGATATTGCCGTAACCGCCGCGAAGGTAGAAGACGCCGGAAGAGGGCAGTTGCCGATTAGCAATTGCGTCAAAGAACTCACTCAGCCCATGCAGGTGCGTGCTGGCCTGCGGGTTGTTAGCCACATACCCGAAGTACTGCGGCGCGTTGTGGTGCGCAATGTAACCTTCGTGCGAGGCCTTCCACGAGGCATCGTTGATTTCATGGTTGTAGCCTTGCTGATACCAGCCCCAGTTGATTGCGCTCACGCCGTTGCCCGCAATTTTTTCGATATCCTCCTGCACATCGGGCAGATCGAAGTCAGGATCGTAATCGGCCGCGGTCGTTTCCTTGATCTGGCTGCCCATGAAGGAGAGCGGCAGGCTGGCGAAGGTCAGGTTCTTCGAGATGCTCTTGGAAGGAGGCACCGCTTGCGGCTGATTCAGTTTGTTCGCCGTGTCCAGCGACGATCCCCAATAGGGCGCCGGGTCTGAGACCATCGGCATAATCGCGTCTTTTCCCTGGCCGCCGGTTGACGCCTGATCCGGATGCAGCATCCACTGCGTCTCGCCGCCCTGGCCGCTGATCATCGCAATCGCATTGGGCGTCGATGGCCCGATGATGGTGTCCATGAAGTGATCGAAGAGCGTGAAGCGGTCGGCATATCGCCAGAGAAACGGGGCCGTATCGCAGTCCACATGAGCCATCACCAGCTCGCCAAACTGCTTGCGCTCGAGCGTCGGAGCCTTCGAAGGCTCGCCGTGGATCATCGTCACGCCCTCCTCGGTCAAGGCGTACTCGGAGTTCTGCGCTACGCCGTTGGCATCCAGCGCGATCTTGCGCGCAATGCCGGTATGAGAGTGGTTCACCGAGGCGATATCCGCCGGATAAATCGGCACCGTCTTGCCTGCCGCGTCGACGATCGTCGCCGGAATCCGGAAGGGAGTGATGATTCCCAGGCTTCCATCGGTATTGACCAGCAGTTGCGTGAAGCCCGGCGGCTGACCGTATGCGCGGGGGCCGTCCGCGCCCTGGTAGAGTCCATCCGCGCCCGGATAGCTTCCAAAATAAAAATCAAAGGAGCGGTTCTCCTGGAAGAGTACAAAGACGTACTTGATCCGGCTGCGAATCAGGCGCAGTTTCTCATCATGTGCAAGCGCCGGCTCGGTGGCCGGGTCGATGATCTGCGCGCTCACCGCTGCGCTTGACCGGGGCGCAATCGTCAGTTCCGGCAATATGGCTGTTTGTTGCGCCGCGCATCGATTCATCGCGGCAATTGCGATCAACAGCACACAGGCAGATATGCAAGTTAACTTTCGCATACCAATAAGCTATCCGGTTGCGCGGCGCGTTGACAATAAAAAGTCAACAAAAGGTAGAGCGGCGGAGTTATTCCCCCGGGTATGCACGGTGATTGAACACACAGACTGCGGAAAGCCTCTCCAGTAGACTTAAAATCAACAATTTACTTTTTTGGAAGGCTTTATACATGGATGATATCGTTTCTTCAAACTCTACACGTGTCTTGAATCCCACCCTGGCGCGCAAGATCATGAGCGCGGCGGAAGCCACCAATTTTATCAAGCCCGGAGACCAGGTCGGCGTGAGCGGCTTCACCGGCTCCGGTTACCCCAAGGTCGTTCCCGCCGAGTTGGCACGCCGCATGAGCGCAGCCAACGCGCGCGGGGAGAATTTTCAAATCAGCCTCTTTACCGGCGCATCGACCGGCCCTGAGTTGGATGGCGAGCTGGCCAAATCCGGCGGTATGCGCCTGCGCCTTCCTTATCAGTCCGATCCCGATGTCCGCAAGCGCATCAACTCAGGCGAAACGGAATACCTGGACATACACCTCAGCCACGTCGCGCAATTGGTTGAGTATGGATTCCTGGGCAAGCTCGATGTCGCGGTGATCGAAGTTACCGCGATTCTCGAAGACGGGCGGATGATTCCCAGCACCTCGGTCGGCAACAACCAAACCTGGCTCGATCAGGCCGAACGCGTGATTCTGGAAGTCAACTCCTGGCAGTCGCTCGAGCTGGAAGGAATGCACGACATCTACCGCGGCCTGCAGCAGCCTCCCAATCGCGCGCCGATTCCGCTCGAGCAAACCGGCCAACGCATCGGCACGCCTTATCTTGAAGTCGATCCAAAGAAAGTTGTCGCCGTCGTGATCACCGATGCTCCCGACCGGAACAGCGCCTTCAAGGAGCCCGATGAAGCCTCGCGGCGCATCGCCGGCCACATTCTGGAGTTTCTCGGCTGGGAGGTGCAAAAGGGCCGTCTGCCCGAGAATCTTCTGCCCTTGCAATCGGGCGTCGGCAACATCGCCAATGCTGTCCTCATTGGACTCGAAGAGGGAAAATTCGAGGGGCTGACCTCGTATACAGAGGTCATTCAGGACGGCATGATCCGTCTGATGAAGTCGGGCAAGCTGACCATGGCTTCGGCGACCGCCTTCTCGCTCAGTCCCGAGATGATGACCGAGATGAATGCCAACATGGCCAGCTATCATGACCGCATCGTGCTGCGCGCGCAGGAGATCTCGAACCATCCGGGCATCATTCGCCGCCTGGGCGTAATCGCGATGAACGGCATGATCGAAGCCGACATCTACGGCAACGTCAACTCGACGCACATCATGGGATCGCGCATTCAGAACGGCATTGGCGGCTCCGGCGACTTCGCACGCAACGGCTATCTGACCATCTTCATGGCTCCGTCATCGGCCAAGGGCGGCGCTATCTCGACGATCGTTCCCATGGTCTCGCACGTGGACCACACCGAGCATGATGTGCAGATTCTTGTCACCGAGCACGGCCTGGCCGATCTGCGCGGACTCTCGCCCCGCCGCCGCGCCCGTCTGATCATTGAAAACTGCGCCAGCCCGGAGTACAAGACCCTGCTGCTCGATTATTTCAATCGCGCCGAGCAGAGCTCGTACGGCAAGCACACGCCGCATATGCTCACCGAATCGCTCGGCTGGCACAACCGTTTCGTGCAAACCGGAAAGATGCTGCCGCAGGAATATTGAATGTAAATACGAAGATTTCGTGCCCCATCCTTGCGCCGGAAAACAGGACGCAGCTCCTTCGACTCGCTGCGCTCACTAAGGATGACAGCAAGGATGGGGCGCCCGATCTGAAATCTTCTTGAGAAAACCTAGTTGAAATAGGCCTTGTTCTTATCGGCAAAATGCGCCTTGCCGGCCGGCAATTCGTCGGCTGCAAAGATCGCATCGGAAGGACAGACGGAGGCGCAGTTGCCGCAGTCGATGCATTCGTCTGGGTTGATGAACAACTGGGAGACGCCCGCGGCGGCCGGATCGCTTGCCGCCGCCGGAGCAATGGCGCCGGTAGCGCAGTCAGCCGCGCAAAGAAAATCCTTGGTACATGCATCGGTAATCACGTAAGCCATGATGAAACTCCTTGGTCGCTTGGGCGCTCGCGGCGCTTGCAACCTCCTATTCAGGCTATCGGTTCATTCGTGCTGGCTCCGTGACATGGATCACGCTTTGGGAGGGGGATTTCCGATTTTGGGAGGCTGCCAGGAAGCTTTTTTCGCTTCCTGGCCGCTGTGAGGTTGCTGTCCGCGTTTTCACAACCGGCATTCCCTCTGGGGCCTAAGCCCACATTTTTCTAGTCTGTCAGCGACACGGTACAAGTCGTGCCCTTTCAAATCCAGAGTATGAATCAGCTCTTAGAAGCCGGCCTGGGCTGCGCCGAGTTGCATCTGGCGCACCTGAACCCGTGCCCATTGGTTGGGTTCACTGTAATGGCTGGCGACCATCGCGGCTGCTTTGCCTTCATCCAGATAGGGCCGGACTTCTGCAAGTTTGATGGTCGATTGCGAGGCCATCCGCGCTACCTGAGCCTTGCTGGAGATCGATTCCACCAGCGCCAGCATTGCGCTTACCACGGTAGCCACAGCGTTGATTGCGTTCAGGGCGTGCTGCTGGCTGGCGGGATTCACGATCTTGGCCGCCGAAAGCAGCGCGGCGTTCACCTGCTGCTGGAAGGTGACGACCTGGGTTTGAAGCTGCGTCAGGGTGCTGGCCGTGGGGTTGGCGAGATAGGCCTTGGCTTGGCCCACCAGAAGATTCGATGCGGCGTCAAATCCGATCGTGGCCGCGGTAAAGATCGGCGCATCAGCCGGAGCCAGCAGAGCAGCAGTGGAATCGACAGTGGCCACGGCGCTCTGCAGCATGGGCGTCCAGTTCACAATGTCCTGGGCGACCTTCTGGCCATTGCAGCCGGCGAGCGGCATGGTGCCGGAGATCAGCAGCGCGCAAAGCATGATTACGCCCAGCTTGGCGGTGCTGATGGAGTTAGTTGAACTGGCCGCCGGATCGCGCGCCAGCAGGCCAAGGAGGGCAGTGGCCAGTCCGGATACCAGAGTTACGATGGTGCCAGTACCCAGGTTGCCCATCGTGATGCCCTGCTGCTCAAGCACGCTGGCGATGGTGACGACCGCGATCAGCAGCCCGGCTGCTGAGGTCTTGGGTGACTTCCAAATGTTCGCAATGGGATTCATGCGGAAAGCTCCTCGCAAAGAAAAAGACGGCCTCAGCCGTCTCGGTTGAATTGGATTGAAGCGCGGAAGTGCATTCGTGTTCTGAGTCAGGAGTTGTTCGTAGAAACCTCTTCACAAAGACGCAGATTCTACGAACCACCACGCCCAAGCTGAAGCACGTTTGAGGCCCCGTTCGCTCAGAATGACAACTCGACTAGGGATAGGGATTCCAGATTCAGGACATGAGCGTATTTCCGCACAAAAAAATCGAGACCTGCGGCGGGCGTCATTCCAAGCCAGCCGGAGGTCTCGATTAATCGCATCTCCCCGAATTCGAGCGCCACCGTGGTTGCGGTTCTGGCTCGCGGCGGAGATTTGCCGCGGCTCAGACTCGAGACGGCCCCAAGCCCCGGAACCCAACCGCTGGGGGTGGGCGAAGACATTCGCCGGGCTCGGCACTTCCGTCTCTTGTCTGGCTACCTATAAGCCTAGGCACTCATAGCCATATATTCGGCAAAGATTGAAAATACTTCTGGGTCTTTATGACCAAAGACTTACGAAAGATTAAATACGTTAGCCGCTTGACAGAGCGCCAGCCAAAGCAATCTTCCATTCCGGGACAAGCCGCCCCGCAAGGCAAGGCTATGCAGTAATGGAACTTCCCCGCACGCCGATAGCTGTCAAGAACACGCGGTGCATGAAAGGAGAGAAGGCTGAATGCTACCCGATGTGAACCATCCGGTCTGGAGACAGATCGTGACTGGCGAGAAAAAGATGCAATCCAGCAAGTCGACCATCAATTTGCTGATTCAGAGCAGCAAGATGAGCTATGCACGAAACCCGTCGCCCGCCAATCTGGAACAACTGATCGCCAAAATGTACAGCTTTTTTACCCGTTATGAATCCACCTTCAGCAGCGAAATTGCGCAGCTTCATCCGTGAATCATTGAAGATTACCGACAACAAGCGAGGATCAATCATGTCAGCAAGCAATCATTCCAAATTGCAGTCCGTTCCCGAGGTGCAAGCTGCAATCGCTGCTGGGAAGAAATTATTCCTGGCCGGAAGCCGGGAGGCGCTCAGCCAGCTCCCCAAGGGCAATTGGGCGGGTGGAACCATCTGCTACTTCATGACAGAGGAAGGCGGCCTGGTCTCGGAAGAGAAGATATTTGCGACCGAAATGCCGGAGTTTGCTCTGCAAGCGAAGGTCGTCAATTATGGCATGGAGAATCTCCCCCGTCTCTTCAGCGATGCTCCGGAGAACGGCATCACCTTTCTGGTGGTTCCCGCCGCAACCAGGGTGCTCAAGGCCTTTGCCGAGCAGGCTCCCACTTTTGACGGCTTTCTGATGCATCCCGTCGTGGGCTGGGTCTCAGGCGTGCGCATGGATCGCCTCGGGCAGGAGATGCCCGCAGTCTTCAACGGCAGTACCGGAGAAGTGCTGGAGAACAAGGCTGTCGCGCTCCACGTGGCGCTTCCCGCCAACAAGCAGGCGGAGCTGGAGATCATCAGCATCTTCGAGGGCGGGAATGGAGAGGTGATCCATTTTCAAGAGGAAGGCTTCCACGCGGCTGGCTGCCTGATCGACGGCAAGCCCGCCAACCTAGCCGATTACATTACCGCCAAGGGGATCAACACAGAGTTCCCGCTGGTGGGCGACTACTGCGGCTGCCCAGTGAATGTTTCCATCCAGAATGTCGATCCGGTCACCCACTGCGTCGATCTCTATGCGCCGGTCTTTCCCGGCGTCGATTATCACTTTGCCGCGCCGGTGGAAGATTATGTGAGCGCCTTTGCCAAGGAAGCTGGGGCAACCAGCGCGGGCCAGGCCGCGCCGGATTTTGCCTGCAACTGCATTCTCAACTTCCTCTATGGAAAGCTGGAAGGCAAGAAGGCCGGCAATATGACCGGACCGATCACGTTTGGGGAGATCGCGCATCAGTTGCTGAATCAGACGCTGGTGCGGATGTATCTGCGCGACGTTTAGATTTGGCGCTTCACAAAGCAACGCCCGCGCAATTCGTATTCGCCGCTGGCGACGCGGGCGATTGCTTCGGTGTAGGCGAGGTGTTCCTCGGCCAGGATGCGCTCTGCGAGCGAGTGCGCATCGTCGGAATCGAGCACGGGGATAGCTCGTTGCAAAATGATCGCGCCGTGGTCGAGGTGCTCATCGACAAAATGCACAGTGCAGCCTGCGACTTTGACGCCGTAATCGAAGGCCTGCGTCTGCGCCTCGAGGCCGGGAAATGCTGGGAGCAGCGAGGGATGGATATTGAGAATGCGGTGGGGAAAGGCGGCGATAAACTCCTGCGAGAGCAAGCGCATATAGCCGGCAAGGCAGACGAGATCGACGCGGTGCGCGCGCAGGCAGGCGATTACGTCGGCGTCGTGCTCGGCGCGGTTGCGGCCTTTGGAGACAAAGAGTGCTGTGGGAAGGCCAAATTCTTTCGCAGCTTTAAGTCCGCCTGCTTCAGCCACATTCGAGACGACCACGGCGATCTCAACGCCCTTGAGCCGCAGGGAGCGAATCGATTCGGCAATGGCCAGAAAGTTCGATCCGCGGCCGGAGAGGAGAATGCCGAGACGGACGAGTCGATCTTTCGAGACTAGCTCCAAGATTTTCCTCAGGGGCTAAAGCCCGCTCTCATGGCGTTGATGTAATGTACGGGCTGAAGCCCGTACCCTTCAAAACTCGCTTATGTGTACTGCACCCGGCGCTCGCCCTTGACGACGCGGCCAACCACAAAAAACTTCTCCTCGGAGCGGTCGAGCAGATTCTTGGCGCGGGTGAACTTCGCCGCCGGAATCGCCGCGATCAGGCCGATGCCCATGTTGAAGGTGCGCATCATCTCTTCCTGCGAAATGCGGCCCAAATCACGCAGATGCTCGAAGATGGGCAACACCGGCCAGGAGCCGATCTCGATCTGTGCGGTGACGTTTTTAGGCAGAATGCGGGGCAGATTTTCCGTGATGCCGCCTCCGGTGATGTGCGCCATGCCGGTGGTCAGCCCGGCCGTCACCAGCTTCTGAATCACGTGCAGATAGCTGCGATGGGTCTTCATCAGCGACGCGCCGGCCTTCTCGCGGATGGCGGTCACATACTGGGTGTGCTTGTAGCCTGCGACCTCGAAAAACAGCTTGCGGGCCAGCGAATAGCCGTTGGTGTGCAGGCCGGTGGAGGGCAGGCCGATCAATACGTCGCCGGCCTTGATGCCCGCGCCGGTCACCATCTTGTCGCGGTCCACCGCGCCCACGATGAAGCCGGCCAGGTCGTACTCACCGGCGGAGTAAAAGCCTGGCATCTGCGCCGTCTCGCCGCCGATCAGCGCGCAGGCGTTGGCTTTGCAGGCATCGGCCAGCCCGGAGACGACGCTCTCGGTCACCTCTGGGTCCAGCTTTCCGCAGGCAAAATAATCCAGAAAAAACAGCGGCGTAGCGCCCTGCACGGCGATGTCATTGACGCAGTGATTAACCAGGTCGGCGCCCACCGTGTGATGCAGACCCAGCTCGAAGGCCACCTTCAGCTTGGTGCCGACCCCGTCAGCCGAGCTGACCAGGATCGGGTTCTTCCAGCGCTGCATATCCAGCCGGTAGAGCGCTCCGAAGCCGCCGATGCCGCCTAAGACATTGCGGGTAAAGGTCTTCTGCGCCAAGTACTTGATGCGTTCCTTGGCACGGTCGCCACTGCTGATATCAACGCCTGCGTCGGCGTAAGTCACGGATTTTGGTTCGGATAGGTCTGGCACGGTGCGGCTTTCCAGTATTGGATTTATTGGCGCGAATGGCCGAAAACACGATTTTAGCAGGATTTGCAGGGCGATGGCAGTGGATTGCAGTTGTCTGACGATTTCGTGATACAAGTAGTCCCTGAAAAGATGAAAAGTGAGTTGGGGTTTGTATATTGAACAACCCCAAAGAGGCTAAATGGCTGAAAATAATGAATGAATGGCACCTATCTATGTGGACTCCTGCGCGGCTCCTGCGACCCAACCGAACCTGGGAATTTATAGAAATCGTTCCCGCTCGTCGTTCGTCGGAATCGGGCAGCTTTCCAGCCGTTCCCGGATGCGGTAGCGCCAGCGAGCAACGAGCCGGTAGCCCTGGTCGCGCAGCGGTTGCGGAATCCAGCGGAACGCAGCGGCTACCGCCGGCCAGGGAGGCCGCAGCTCGGCAAGCAACGCCAGCACCGCATCCGAGCGTACCAGCACTTGCTCCGCCGGGCCGCCCACATTCCGCACAACCAGGATCGTGGCAGGGACGGATTCCGCTTCCGTTGAAGCGATTCCCTGGCGCGCCAATAAGTCGGCCGCAGATGGCGAGTCGAAGGCCGCAAACCGCAGCCGGTCCTGCGTGTCGTGGCAAAGCAGCCAACGGACCCAGCCGTTGCACAGGCCGCAATGGCCATCGAAGACCACGAGCAAGCGATCTCCGATTCCGTCCATTTCCTTCATACATATTGAGATGCGATGGCAATGTCGATGGACTCGATTTCAGATTTGAACCTTGCTTTGCCTTCTATACTGAACCCACTATGAGTTCCTCGAATTCCGCCCGCAGCCGCACCCGATCTCAGGCACTTCAGCAGCGCGCCGAGCGCTTCTTTCCCGGCGGCGTGAACTCGCCGGTGCGGGCCTTTCGCGCGGTGGGCGGCGCGCCGCCGTTTGTCGAGCGCGCGCAGGGCGCATGGCTCACCGATGCCGACGGCAACAGATATATCGACTACTTTGGCTCCTGGGGTCCGATGATTCTGGGTCACGCCTTTCCGCCGGTCGTCGAAGCCATTGAGCGCGCGGCGCGCAACTCGGCCAGCTTCGGCGCATCGACAGCCGCCGAGGGCGATCTTGCCGAGCGCATCGTCGCCTGCTTTCCGGCTATCGAGAAGCTGCATTTTGTCAGTTCCGGGACGGAGGCAACGATGTCGGCGATTCGTCTGGCGCGCGCCGCCACCGGACGCAAGATCATCGTCAAATTCGAGGGCTGCTACCACGGGCACTCGGACGGCCTGCTGGTCAAGGCCGGCTCCGGCGTGGCGACGTTTGGAATTCCTGGGTCTGCTGGCGTTCCAGAGGAGATTGCCAACCTGACTCTGGCGCTGCCTTACAACGACCTGGCCGCGGTGGAAGTTGCTTTTGCCGCGCATCCCGGCCAAATCGCCGCGGTGATTCTGGAGCCAATCGTCGGCAACGCCGGCTGCATCCCGCCCGCCGCGGGCTACCTGGCCGGACTGCGCTCGCTTACGGCCCGTGAAGGCGCGCTGCTGATTGTCGATGAAGTGATGACCGGCTTCCGCGTCGCTCTCGGCGGAGCGCTGGAGCTTTACGGCATCGACGCTGATCTGGTCACGCTGGGCAAGATCGTTGGCGGCGGATTGCCGGTGGGCGTCTTCGGCGGGAAAGGCCATTTCATGGATCTGCTTGCGCCGCTTGGGCCGGTTTATCAGGCCGGCACACTGAGCGGCAATCCGCTGGCGATGGCCGCGGGCATCGCGACGATCGGTTATGTACAGCAGCACGCCGCTGAGGTCTATCCGCATCTCGAAGCAACCGCCAAGGCCGTCGCCGAGGGTGTGGCAGCCGAGGCCGCGCGCGCCGGCATTGCGCTTACGCTCAATCGCGTTGGCTCGATGTGGACATGGTTTTTCACGACAGCTCCGGTGACGAATTACGCGCAGGCAGCTCAAAGTGACACGGCTGCTTTCGGGCGCTTTCATCGCTCCATGATGGATGCCGGCGTCTGGCTGCCGCCCTCGCAATTCGAAGCGGCCTTTCTCAGTACCGCGCACGGCAAAGACGAGGTTGCAGACACCATCGCCGCCGCTCGCGAGGCTTTCAATATGTGATTCCGCTTCAATCATTTTCAGGGCGGTTTTCCAATAGATATCTCTCTACAACTCTGTCGCAGGAAACATTTTCCTGCACTCCTGATGTCAAAACGTGAAGCGAAAATGCTCCTGAATCTCTCGCGCCGCCTGCCGTCCCAGCCGAATGCAGTCGGGGATGCCAATGCCGTCGTAAGCGTTGCCGGCCAACTTCAATCCGGGCAGGGCGGCGACGCGCTCGTTGATGCGCTGCCTGCGCTGCTGGTGGCCGACGGCGTACTGGGCCATCGCCCGCGGCCAGCGCGAAACTTGGGTATGCTCCGGCTCGGCGGCAATGGAGAGAATCTTTTCGCCTAGAATTTCGCTGATCTCGCGGCGCACGGTGGCTATCAACTCGGCGTCTGGAATTGTCAGCAGGGACTCGTTTTTCATACCGCCCAAAAATGCGCGTAGCACTACTTTTCCCGGTGGCGTGCGGCCGAGAAACTTGCGATGCACAAAGGTGCAGGCCAGCATCACTCGGCCTTCCACAGCGGGAACCAGAAAGCCGAATCCGTCGGGGAGGCGGCCCAGTTGAGCCTCGTCATAGATCAGATTGACGGTGATCGACGAAGAGTAGGGAATGGCGCTCAGCTCCGCTCCGAGCTCGGAATCAACCGGGCCGAGCAGCGCGCCGGCGGCCCAGGCGGGCGTGGCCACAATCACCGCGTCGTAAATCTCGGAATTGCCGGCTGCCTCGAGCTTCCAGCCGGTCGCGGTCTTCTCCAGAGAGCTGACCTGCGTGGCCAGGCGCACCGAAGCCGGATCAAGCCGAGCGGTGAGCGCGTCCACCAACTGCTGCATCCCGCCGCGCATCGCGGTGAAGATCGCGCGCGGGTGGCTGCCGCCCTTTTCTTTTTGCACGGACTCCTTAGCACGGGAACGCATCGCGCGGTGGGCGGCCAGCATTCCCAGCGTGAGCGAGCCGTATGCGCTCTCCATCTCGACCAGGCGGGGCAGCACGGTGCGGGCGCTCAGTTGCGCGGCGTCGCCTCCAAAGATTCCAGATAGCAGCGGATCGGCCAGCCTCTCCACGACCTCGCGGCCAAAGTGGCGCTCCACCAGCGCGGCCACCGACTCGTCTTGACCCGTGGGGCGAGGCGGCAGCAGCAGTTCCAGACCCATGCGCAGCTTGGTCGACAGGCTGAACAAGCGCGTCAGCGCGGTAGGAATCAGCTTGGTCGGCACCAGAAACATCAGGCCGTCGGGCAACGGCACGAGCCGGTTGCGGACGACAATATAGGTCTTGCGGTTGGCATCGTTCGAGGGAGTCAACTCGGCGCCCAGGCCCAGCTCGCGGCATAGCTCGGCCGCCGCAGGCTTCTCGGAGAGGAAGGAATCAGGCCCGCGCTCGAGCACCGCGCCGACAACAATCTCCGAGGCCAGCACGCCGCCCAGCCGCTCACGTGCCTCAAAGAGCGTGTACTCGATCTTCGCGCCCGACGTGCGCGCCTGCTCCAGCTCATAGGCCGCCGCCATACCCGCGATACCTCCGCCAATGATCGCTGTCCGCATCACCTCATTATTAAAGCAGTCCCGGCCACCTGCGGTGGGGCAAATCGCCTTGGGCGGGCAGATGGAGATCGTAGAACACCATCCAGAACTGGGGGACAGGCCAGACTTTGCAAGCGTCTGAATCCAAAAAACTTCAAAAAGATTAAAAATCTACTTGACAAACATTACTCTATAATATAGAGTTCTCTTAGCTGAGGACTTCTCTGGAAACTCGAAAGAACCTCCAAGGAGAAAGAAATGACTGCAAACGCAGAAGAGCTGGAACTGAGAAACAGGTTGAGCTTGATCGAGACCATGATCGCCGAAGGCCGGCGCTCCACGGAAAGCTATGGATGGACCTTCGTTCTGTGGGGCGTGGCCTACTATGTCGCAATCGCCTGGTCAACCTTGGGCCATTACGGCCAAGCCTGGCCAATCACCATGAGCTGCGCCGGATTGTTGATGGGCATCATCGTCTGGCGCAGGCAGGTCAACTCAGGCCGTCGACCGGTGACCACGATTGCGCGTGCGATCTGGTCGATCTGGATCGGTGTGGCAATTTCCATGTTCGTCCTTCTCGATGCGATTGGATTCAGCGGAAGGCTGACAGACTGGCGCATCTTTTCGGCGATCGTAGCGACCCTGATCGGAACAGCCAACGCCGCCTCCAGTCTGGCTCTTAAGTGGAAGCTGCAATTTGCCTGCGCTGTGGTCTGGTGGGCGACGTCGGTGGTTTGCTGCTTCGGCACTGAAAAACAAAGCTCGATTGCCTTTCTCACCGCACTCTTTCTCTGCCAGATCGTCTTCGGAATCTACCTGATGATCGGCGAAGCCCGTGTGCGCCGACAGGAGGCCACCCATGCCTGAACACTCAGATACTCAAAGGAGAATCGATATGACGATTAACAATGAAGAACTCGAACTGAAGAACAGGCTCAGCCTGATCGAAGCCATGATCGCCGAGGGCCGGCGCACCACCGAAAGCTGGGGTAAGATTTTTGTTGTTTGGGGCCTGGCCTTCTTCGTTGCTTTCGCCTGGTTTGCGGTGGGTCACAGCTCCTGGGCCTGGCCAATCACAATGATCGCTACATATGCTCTGACTCGCGTGATCAATGCTCGCTGGCGCGCCGGCCAGCCGCGCACCTCCATGGGTCGCTCGATCGGCTCCATATGGAAAGCCATGGCCATCTCGATGTTTATCCTCTTTCCGGCTATAGGAATCAGCGGCAAGACGGTCGACCCGAGTATCCTCACGGCCGTCGTTGCAACCATGCTGGGAATAAGCACCGCCGCCTCCAGCATCATTCTCAAGTGGAAGTTGCAGTTTGGTTGCGCTCTGATTTGGTGGGCGGTTGCAGTTGTCTCGTGCTTTGGAACCATCAGCCAGAGCATGATCGCGTTTCTGATAGCTAACTTTTTCTGTCATATCGTCTTCGGAGTTTACGGATTCATCTGTGACGCGCGCAGAAAACGTCAGGAGGCCATTCATGCCTGAGCTGCCAGAGCTGAATCCTGTGATCCACGGGAAGCTGCGCATGGCTTTGCTCTCGCTGCTGGTTGGCGTGGAAGAGGCGGAGTTTACCTGGCTGCGCGCGAAGACCGGATCGACCGACGGCAACCTGGGCGCGCAACTACTCAAGCTCGAAGAGGCCGGCTACCTCGCCGTCGAGAAAAAATTCGTTCAGCGCAAGCCGCAGAGCCTCTATCGCATCACCGATGCCGGACGCGCGGCGCTCACTGAGTACGTCCAGGCGCTCAAGCAACTGCTCGGCGGCGCCATCGGCGCATAACCGCAAACGCATTACAAATCCATATTCCGATCAAGGAGAAATGCCATGCAGACGATTCAAACCGCAAATCAACTTCGCGGAAGGGCCAGCGGTGCGATCTTCTGCGCCGGCTTCGGAGCGCTGTGGCTGGCTCTATCGCTCTACTTTATGCAACGGCTGGATGCCGCCACTATCTCCGCCGTAGCGCTGGGGCTGGCGACGCTGCTTGCAACCGCCATATACCTGTTCCGCGAGGCGAAACTCTGGCCGAGCGTACCGGACGATCCGGCTGTGGGACGCGCCTTTGCATGGATCAATGCGATTCAGTGGCTGGTCGTCTTTGTTGCGGCCTCGGTGCTGGCTCGGCTGCGGCTGTATGCGTACATTCCGTCGGCGATCACCGCCATTGTGGGGCTGCATATGTTTCCCTTGGGGCGGATCTTCCACTACCCGCAGCATTACCGGTCGGGAGCCATTATGACGGCCTGGGCCGTGGTAAGCGCTATATTCATTCCTGTCGAATATCTGCCCAGCACGGCCGCGTTCGGGACCGGATTGCTTCTGTGGTTCAGCGCCGTCGTGACGCTGGCATTGGCCTTGAGGGATGCGCGGCAATCGGTTGTTGCGCAGCCTTCCTAACTCAGCTCGTCCGTGGCGAGACTCTTGCGCACACGATCCATAATCCCCAAATAGTAGGCCAGATTGTGGATCGTATTCAGCATGCCTGAGAGCGCCTCGCCGGAGTGCATCAGATGACGCAGGTAGGCGCGCGTGTAGCGGCGGCAGACCATGCAATTGCAGGCCGGATCGGGCGGGCCTTGATCTTCGGCGTAGCGTGCGCCTTTGATGTTCAGCCGCCCTTCGCTGGTGAACAAGAGGCCGTGGCGCGCGGCGCGGGTGGGCAGCACGCAGTCCATCATATCGACGCCCATACGGGCATAGGCCTCGATCTCGTCCGGATAGCCGACGCCCATCAGGTAGCGCGGTTTATCGGCAGGCAGCAGCGGCAACACTTCGGCAATCATCTCCATCGTCAGCTCACGCGGCTCGCCGACGCTGAGGCCCCCAATCGCGTAGCCGTCAAAGTCCATCTCCACCAGCCGCTCCGCAGATTCGCGGCGCAGATCGCGGTACATTCCGCCCTGGACAATGCCAAAAAGGCTCTGTGTGCGGCCGCCCAACTCCTCGTGCCACACCACCTCGTGGAAATGCGCGCGAAAGTGTTCGAGTGACCGCCGCGCCCAGGCCATCGTCAGCCGCAAGCTCTCTTCAGCACGGCTGCGGTCGGCAGGGTATTCCGTGCATTCGTCAAAGGCCATGCAGATATCCGCGCCCAAGGCGATCTGCACGTCCATGGAATGCTCGGGAGTAAAGAAATGGCTGCTGCCGTCAAGATGCGAGCGGAAGCGGACGCCCTCGTCGGTGACCTTGCGCAGCGCGCTCAGGCTGAAGACCTGAAAGCCGCCTGAATCCGTCAGCATCGCCCGCGGCCAACTGATGAATTTGTGCAGCCCGCCCATGCGCGCGATGGCCTCGTGACCGGGGCGCAGGTAGAGGTGATAGGTGTTGCCGAGAATCATCTCCGCGCCCAGGCCTTCAAGCACATCCTGCGCCACCGCTTTAACAGTGCCGGCCGTCCCCACCGGCATGAAGACCGGCGTCTCGACAGTGCGATGCGGCAGATGCATCCGCCCTCGCCGTCCACCAGCTTCGCTTGTTGCTATTAGGTTGAATTCGAGGCTCACCAGATGATTTTACCGGGCGGGCAAGCCGTAGAACTTCTGCGTACGCTTACGCCGTCTTCCGTTGCGCTTCAGCGATAGCGGCTGAGATGACACGATCTTCGATACCATGCTTACGCAGGCTCTCGGTGAGCGCCTGAAACTGCGAACTCTCCAGCCGCGCCAGATCCTTGCGCAGTCCTTGGCCAATGTAGGCGCGGATCAGCGGTTGATAGCCGCTGAAGCCGAGCGTCGGAGCAATCTCTTTCAGGTCGTCGATCACGTCCTCCGGAATGCGAATGCTGATAACCGTCATCGGACGATCGGCCTTCAATCGCAGTTGGATTCTCTCACTGACTGTCTTCATAATTTCTCCGTTCCCGCGCGGTTGCCGGACGCGCCGAGATGATGCGAATCAAGTCGCCCTGGCGCAGCAGATGGACGACAAAGAGAAGCGCCCAATCCTCGGTGAGGCCGATAGCTGCCTCGCGAACTTCTCCTCTCGAAGTTGCGTCTTCAATGCGGATCAGTGGATCGAAGAAGACCTGACAGGCCAATTCAAAGCTCACGCCATGCTTTCGGGCATTTACGGACGCTTTTTCTGACTCCCATGCAAAACGCTGACCGAGATAGAGAAAGTGGATATCCATCGACCTTCATGTATATATATTGTATATCCATTTATCTGTCAAGCGACCGTCATTAAAAACATTCTTTTCCGACGTTGAAAGCCTCAGAAACAATCTCTCCATTCTTAGAGCCTGTTTACGATCTTTATACCAGAGATATCGGGAGACTCCAGACAGTTATATGCAGCCGGTCCTGCTGGGCAGTAATCAAGAAGGATGACGCAGAGAAAATCGTACCCAA